>ERZ827181.949-NODE-949-length-35596-cov-3.946231_pt1 | contig 35596 bp, 24 predicted proteins | sample MGYA00519778_ERZ827181 | MGnify/ENA primary metagenome ERZ827181 (study PRJEB31778, sample SAMEA3449273) | human gut metagenome | biome: human gut; feature: human-associated habitat; material: faeces | place: United Kingdom | collected 2010/2012 ...
GGGAGAGCAGCCATTATCTCAATCCGTTTGTCGCACTCTGCGATAAAGAAGCGACGCGCGACAGGGGCGACGTTTTGGGCGCCATGTTAGTGTACAGCGGTAACCATCGTTTTCAGATAAACGTCGATCCGTACGACAATATGCGCATAATGTGCGGAATTAACGACGAGGATTTTGCTTGGACGCTTGCGCAAGGAGAGACCTTTCAGACGCCTGAATGTCTGTTGTGTTTTTCCTTCGAGGGTATCGGCGGCATGAGCCGAAGCTATCATGATTTCCTCAACGCGCATATTTTGCCTCAGCAATTTTTACGTGGCTCCCGCCCCGTACTGATTAACAGTTGGGAGAGCACGTATTTCAATTTCGACGAAGCAAAGCTTCTGAATATAGCAAAAAATGCAAAAGAGGCGGGGATCGAATTATTTGTGTTGGATGACGGCTGGTTCGGAAAACGCAATGACGATACCTCTTCCTTGGGCGATTGGTATCCCAATCCCGAAAAGTTGCCCGACGGCGTTTCAGGACTGGCAAAAAAGATCAATGAGATGGGGTTGAAATTCGGTATCTGGGTAGAGCCCGAAATGATCAACCCTGTCAGCGAGCTGGCTAAAAAGCATCCCGAATTTGCCGTTTCCTGTCCCGAGCGTGAAGCTGCGCTTTCCCGCCATCAGCAGGTGCTCGACCTTACCAATCCCGATGTCGTCGCCTTTATAAAGCAGTTTCTTGATAATTTGCTTTCTTCGGGCAATATTTCCTATATCAAATGGGATATGAACCGTCCGCTCACAGAAGTTCCTTACGACGGATTTGTGCATAAATATTATCTCGGATTGTATGATATCCTGAGCTTTATTACGGAAAAATATCCCGAGGTGCTTTTCGAAGGATGCTCGGGCGGAGGCGGACGTTTCGACGCGGGTATGCTTTGTTTCCATCCTCAGATATGGGCAAGCGATGATTCGGATGCGATTGCCCGCCTGAAGATACAGGAGGGGACGGCGCTTTGTTATCCGCTCAGCTCGATCGGTGCGCACATTACTACTTGTCCAAACCATCAGTTGCGGCGAACGACTCCGTTTTCTACGCGCGCCGATGTCGCAACGTTTGGCTCTTTCGGTTATGAGCTCGACGCCGCAAAGCTTTCCGTAGAGGAAAAAATGGAGGTCAAGGGGCAGATTGACCGTTATCATCGATTGGAGGGGCTGATTCGGAGGGGCGATTTTTCAGTGCTTTCCTCCGCTTTCGAGGGCAATCTGACCGCCTGGCAGGTGACGGCAAAGGATAAAAAGCATGTGGTGCTTTTGCTGGTGAGAGAGTTGATTACAGCGAATCCCTCTCAGCTGCGGATTAGATTGCAGGGATTGAAAGAGGATGCTCTATATACGGATTTGCAGACGGGTAAAAAACATTACGGCGACGAATTAATGTATAAGGGATATTTCCCCGAAGTTACCCTTTCCGATTTCGCTTCTCTGCTTGTAGAGTTTGTGGAGGTGTAAACAATAAAAAAAGAGTCCTTTTTTCATCAGAAGAGGAATTTTTTTTTAAGTTGGCTTTCTAATTTTATTCCTTTGAAACAGAGTGGTTCTGTTTATAGGCGTTTTTATTTTTATACATTTCTTTGTCCGCAAGGACAAAAGAGCTTTCCAAATTTACGGCCGCGTCCTTTGTCGGGAAAAGATATTTATATCCTGAAGCGAGATTTACGAAAGATCCGTCCGGGGCACGAACTTGTTGCATGCGGAAATCCAATTCCTCCAGCTTTTTTTGAGCAAAAGCTTCCGAAACATTGATAAGAACGACGAAAAATTCGTCGCCTCCGACACGAAAGACATAGGGGGTAGTGTCGTTAAACGCTTCTTGGATCGTTTGCGACACTTGTCTTAGCGTTTCGTCACCGATGTAATGGCCGAAACGGTCGTTGACGGATTTGAAATCGTTAATATCGATAACGATGCAGCACAGACTTTGATAGCTGGAAATGTTGCGTTCGAGATCATTTATTTTTTCCACATAATAAACGCGATTGTAAAGCCCCATTCCGTGTCTTTGTAAGCGATCTTATGAAATTCTTTTTCTTTTTCCAGTAGTACGCACTGTTCGGAAATCTTTTTTGTTTTTATGATGGAATGGATAAATACCGAATAACAGGAAAGGACAACCAAACCGAAAAGCGCATAAGAAGGCCCGTATTCGATCCGTTGGATGAGTGGCTTAGGATAAGCGGCAGTAAAGATGAGGACGAAATAAATAAGAAAGGAAGAAAGCATCATTCCCGTCCAGCCGGCCTTTTTTACACGCAACAGCTCCGAGTACTTTTTGAAATAATTGCGACCGAACCAGATAATGGCGGCATAGAGAAAAAGCGTGAGGAAAAAGGAGACATAAATACCCACCCTGCCGGCCAAAACTCCTGCGTAACGGCCGAAAAAGCCTATGATAAGGGAGACGGTGTCCACAAAACAGAAGGTGAGAAAAAAGCGGCTGTCCTTACATTCCGAAAAAATCCAGAAAAGGACGAGGCTGGGAAAAGTCATGCACAAAGCCGCCGATAAGGAAGCAGGTACATCGTAAAAATATGTCGCAAGAAAATATGCGGCGATGATAATCGTGCAGCCTGTATAGATAATAATTTTATTGCGCAAATTTGGATTTTTCCAGGAGATCATACGCGTGAAAATAATCAAATTTGCCGTAACAATCAATAAATCGTTTAAAATCGGCAACAATTTTTCCATAGGTTCTATCTCCCGTCAATAATACTTATATCTATTGTAACATAAATTTTCGATTTTGTAAACCCCGCTTATGTCATTGCTTTCAGATTTGTTTACAAAGAAAAAGCAAAGGCTTTCCATAGAGGCTGCGCGAAAAAAGACATAGAGCAGCGCTTGAAAAAATATTTAGGGAAAATTTCAAAAAACACCCTTTTTCGACTTGACAATAAAGAGATTTTTAACTATAATAGCGTAGTAACTTATCCGTTGGATAAAATTGAATAGGCTGCTATGGCTCAGCAGGTAGAGCACGTCCTTGGTAAGGACGCAACCTGCCTCAAAAAAGACTTTCGCAAAATCATTAAAAACACCTTGAAAAAGGGTTATGCTGTTATGGCTCAGTAGGTAGAGCACGTCCTTGGTAAGGAATATCGGGGCGAAAAACGGGTAAGCCGAAAGCCCTTAAAATTCGGCAAAAATTGAATATGCTGTTATGGCTCAGTAGGTAGAGCACGTCCTTGGTAAGGACGAGGTCGCGGGTTCAAATCCCGCTAACAGCTCCAAAGAAAACCACCAAATATGGTGGTTTTTTCTTATATTTCATAAAAAATATAGGTTTTCAAGGAAGAGGTCACAGGTACAACTGCATACAATCAGGTACAATTGCAAACTTTTTGAATGCGAATTGAGAGGTAGAGTTATTCCTTGATTGTCTTTCTGCCCGAAACGCTCTAAAACGCCCTGATTCTGCCCTATTTGCATAAAACTGCATACAATTGCAAACGTACCGAAGGTAGAGTTATTCCCTTAAATTTCGACTCATATTTATCTGATTTTTCGTTTGCAATTTCCCGCAAAACTGCAAATTTCGTTTGTGAACCATATAAAACCCAAGCAACTTTACCAAGGAAAAGGTCTGTTTTTGAAAGAGAAGAACTCTACAATTCAGCTAAAAAATTACCCACTACATGTTGTGACTTTTATAAAAAAATTTTACATTCCATACATTTACTAAAAAACTGCAAACGAATTTTTCTGAAATAGTATGCAATTGTTTGCAATTTATAGAGAAAGGGATAGGCTTAGATAGAAATAGAAAGACTTAAGAAATAGTTAAAAAGAAACATACAAAGGAAAATCAATATAAGTTTTAAACTAATTCACGCTATTTTATGGCGCAAAAAAGGATTTGCCTTAAAAGCAATATTCTAAAATTAAAGAAGAGGGCTTTTTAATATGCAAAAATTTTTTGTGTTCTCTTACACGATTCCGAAATTTAGATTGAAAAAATTTGCTATTTGTACAGATATTATAATTACAAATATTTTTTGTAATAAATAATATAAAAAATTTTTCCAAAGGTATTGACAAAGTTTTTGCTTTATGTTATACTATGTCCACGAGAACATATCAGCAAATATGTTACTCAAATTAAAAAATCTTATCATATCTTATTTTGAGATTTATTTTTTTAGACAATATGTCCACGAGGACATATTCGGAGGCTAATAGAATGGTAACAAAACAGGATGTAGCTAATAAAGCCGGTGTATCGACGGCAACGGTGGGACGGGTTATAAGTGGAAAGGGGTATGTATCTAAAGAGGCGCGAGAGAGGGTGGAAAAAGCGATAAGCACATTAAATTATCGCCGTAATAAGTTGGCATATAATTTAAGAAAAAGTAAAAGTAATATAATTGCAGTGCTCGTCGAGGATCTTCTAAATCCTTATTACATGCATATCGTTGATGCGATGGCGAGGCGAGCTAAAGAAAAAGATTGTATCATATCAATGTTCGCAATTAAAGATCGGGACGTCCGTCAGGTGTTGGATGACTTGCTGTCATATAGAGTATGCGGCATTGTTAATCTTGCCATGTTTACGTGCGATTTTTCGTGGTACGACATTTTTATCGAAGAAGGAATTCGACTTATAAACTGTACAAAATCTGGCCCGAAAGTTATCGTGGATTATACGAAAGGCATGTTGGACGCGATGAAATGTCTTCAATCGGCGAAACGAACGAAGCCTGCGTTTATAGCAGGAATTGAAGAATGGCTTACTCCGACAGATATGCGTGTCGGTTGTTTTCAAAAAAATGCAGCCGATTACGGGTTTGAGTATAAATCCGATATGATTTTAAGCGGAAACTATCCGATGGAAAACGCACATAAAGTAGGATACGAACTGTGTGAAAACTTGATACGGTCAAAAAAAGAATTCGATTCAATTTTTTGTCTTACCGATATGATGGCTCTTGGCGCCTTGAAAGCCTTGTTCGATTACGGTTATAAAGTGCCGCAGGATGTTTCTGTCGTAGGTTGCGACAATTTGGATTTTACGGGATATTTTCAGCCGGCTCTCACTACAATACAGATCGATAAACAGGCAGAGGGTTACGCCTATGTTGATTTTATTCTTGATCCGAACGTTACGGATTCCGACGTGAGATACGTCGATACAAAATTAATTGAGCGGAACAGCGTTTGCTTGAAAAATATGTAAATTCATACCTATGTGCGGATTTCCTCTCGGGCTCGAATGCCCGCGCGGGCGCGGTCACTCTCCCTTTCGGAAATCCATACGTTTTCGTAACCGAAAAAGGACATAAAAAAGCCTTCGTCTTTTCAACAAAAGACGAAGGTTGTAATAAAAAAGATTGCGTACAAAAACGTATAATATTTAGGATTTTTATTTGGCTAATCCGTTCTTAAGTGATGGAGACAGAACATTGTTTAGCCGTTTCGGAGTTTCAGTAAGATATATTATCGGCAAAACCGAAAGATATATGAGGAGGATCAATTATGAGAAAGGCGTTGTTGTTGGTGTTTACGTTGCTGATGCTGGCATCATTTTCGTTCGGTATCGTCTTTGCGGCTGCGCAAAACGAATTCGACGAAAACGGTTGGTTTCAAAATCAAAACATGTCGGCATTGAAAACAAATGAAGAGGGCGCTTCGGAGTTCACTTTAGGCGGAAGCGTTCCCACGTACAATCGGACGGAAATCGATTTAACGAAAATAAATTATCTGTATTTCCGTACTACGAGCGGAGATTGGACCGCTTTTCATTTGATTGACGATACGTCGATTGTTTCAGGTAACGGTGCGACTTGGTATCCGTCTAATAATACGGAGGGAAAAGGGCACGTAAAGGTTTCGGCTCTCCTTAACGATGGAGCGATGCAATTGGGAAACGGTTACGCGACGCCTGAACAGGGCATTATTGGTACGGATAAAGGGTCGCCTTCCGACGTGGACAGATATATGAAGTTCGCTTTTTATATCGGAACAGGGGAAGGGGATGATGTATCGTATCTCGAAATCGACGGAGTAAAAATTGTTGGGCAAGCCGGCACTTCTCTTTCGGTAAAGAGAAGCGATTTTGCGAACGGTAAATGCTATGTGGCTTTGCAAACATTCAGCCCGAACAAAACGATTGCAGCGATGGGAATCAACGAGGATCCTGCTCGTTTACCTGAAGTCGCATTCCAGCCGACGGGCTTGGGGGCAAACAATTCGGCGGGATTTATGCTCAACGAAACGATTGCGGATATACCGGCGGAAGGGTATCAGATTACGGCGGAAAAAGCAATTAATAACGTAACGGTAAACGGAAAAACGCTTGCGGATGTGCAGGCGGGTTTATTTGTGATGACCGTACCGTTCGGCGATTCGACGATTCAAAGCATCGGTCTTCTTCCGTCAGAAGGAACTTCGTTCTCATGGAAAGCTGGAGATGAAATCGTCTTTAAAAACGGGTTCGTTGTTTACGGTCCTACAGGAACGCCGCTTTATCAAATTTCGCGGGATTACGGATTTTCCGTCATCAGCGTTGATGAATCGGGAAATTGCAATTTTATACCGCAAGTCGGGCTTACGTGGAACGGGAATAGCGGAAATTTCGTAAACTTGAATTTGAGTTATGAGGTTCCGTGTACGGCTGCCGTGTCCGACCGAAACATTACTGCGGTTACTGTTAACGGCGAGCCGCTCAACAGCGTAGGGTATTTTAATCTTGCAACGCCCGGTATCGTGCAAATTTTGAAAAATGAAGGGGAGTGGAATTGGAAAGACGGAGATACGATCAAACTTCCCAAAGATTTTACGTTTAAAGATTCCAACGGCACAGTATATTGCCTGGACGCGGCGTATAAAGCCGTATATGCGAAGGGTTCTTTTTCGTTCGGTAAGGACTTTGGGATAAACGATTACGTACCTGTTTCGGTGGATTCCATGAAGCTCGGGCATTATGACGCGAATGGAAACATGTACGGGATGCAGGTCTATTTTTCCGAAAACGTCCGCGGCGAATTGGAAGCGAATTCCGATGTTGCGGGGCAGGAATGGTTTCATTCTTTTGTGAAAATAAACGGTAAGACGCTTGCAGAGATAAAAGCGATGAACATCGGTACGCAAGACGCACCCGAGTATCCGTCCGTTCGTGCGAATTTTGAAGGCGAAAATTTTATTACGCTTTGGATTGACGGCAGGGCGGGGGTGATAGAACCCGGCAATAATCGCGTCGGCGACGGAAACATCGTTACGATTTTGGCAGGTATTCGGTTTCCGTCCGGATACGAAACGACCGAAGAGGTGTCGTTTGAATTCTATAATGATGGTTGGAAACCCGTCGTGGTTCTCGAGCCGATTGAATTCGATGTTCAGAATGATGCTGTACTTGAGGGCGGAAGTCAAGGTACGGATACCAAAAAGGCTTTTATCAATATTCCAATAAAACTTTCCGGATTTACCGATATTCCGGCTATAGAAATTCACGGTTCACAGGAAGTTCTGGAACATATTATGTTTAACGGTCAGTTGTTTTCACAAATGGCTGCCGGCACAAGAGTAATTCAGTATAATAGCGCGAATGTATTGCAGATTGAGATTCCGCAGGCGGCGTGGAACGAAGGTGACAAACTCGTATTCTTAAAAGGAATGCCGTTTTTTGTGGATGCTCCGACAAAAGTCGGCGCGTCGGCGGAACTTGCCCGTTATTATATTCTGGAATGCGTAATCGATTCGGACGGAACGCCTCGGTTTACCGTGACCGTAACGGATTCGTATGAAGCGGATGAGGATATCTCGCTTGATTTTGCGGGCGTACAGAAGTTTTTATATGATGCGGACAAAAACGAATATTCATTCCAACTGCATTTTACAAAGAATATTCGCGGCGACGAGTACGCAAAATTTGCGGACATAACGAACGAGGAATGGATTAAAAATTACATCACGATTAACGGAAAGACGATAGACGAATTGCTTGCTGCAAAGGACGCTGACGGGAACGTAATTGCGAATGCTGTGCGCGTCGTGTTTGAAAACGATAAATTTATCACCTTTTACGTAAGCAAAAAAATTGCGGAAAAAGACGGCGGCGTCGTTGATGCCGAGGGGAATATTCTCGATAAAATCACTCTTTCGATAGAAGACGGAATCGAACTTCCCAGAGGCGGAAAAATCGCTATGGGCAGCAATTATAAGTACGAACTTGAGTTTTGGTGCAGGGACGTAGATCTTTCCGCCTTGGAATTTTCGGAAGTCAAAATCCTTTCCGTAGCAAATCCCGTATCTGTGGATGATGACGGAAATATTGCGTTTAAAATTTACTTCGATAAAAATATTACGGAAGGACCGTATTTACACATCAATGCGGGCGCGGATTGGCTTTCCGGCGTAGAATTAGGTTATACGCCCGCGACGATCGATTATCTTGCGAGTTACGGTTTTATTCGCGATTGTCTTACGAAAATTTTATATAACGGAAAAACGATCAAAGAATTGATGGAAACTGAGGCGGATCCGGATTTCAGACCGATCAACGTCGTTATGGTACACTACGACAAAAACGAACTTCAGATCGTGTTCCGCGCTACGTCTATAAACGATAAAGACGGAACGTACGGGAAGCCCGGCGCCTATGCAGTCAATATTGCGGATCCCAATCCCTCATGGTCGATTACCTTTCTGGAAGGTTTCAGCGTGCCGAGTATGGGCAAAACTTCGCGCGAATATTCTTTTGCTTACAATGCAGAGACAAAAAAATTCGAGGAAGTGATTAAGGAAGAGGTGATTTCCGAAGTCGAGTTCGTGGAAGTGTACTATAACGGCACGAAAATCGATGCAAACGGAACACTTGTTCTCAACGGCGTTACCGAACTCGACAAAAATTTGTTCACGATTATATTTAAAAACGGAGTTATGCCGCCGTGGACGATTGAGTCGGGTATTTTGAAAGAGGGTTTGAATTCCGTAACGCTTGTTGCGTCAACGACCGACGGCAGCGGAAAAACTGCTACGTTTGTCTTTCAGGTGAACGTAAGCGCGGGAGAGAACGGAGGAACCCCGAACGTCGGGCTAATCGTCGGGCTGAGCGTCGGCGGCGTCGCGTTGGCAGGGCTTGCGGTTGCGACGGTACTCGTTATAAAAAAGAAAAAGGCAGGTAAATGATCGATGAAATTCAAGAAACTGTTTGCGCTGGGATTTGCCGCGTGTATGGTATTTGCGGCGGGCTGTAATGGAGCAGGAGCAACCGAATACGAATATATAAGAGAATCGGGCGCGTCGAATATGCTGAAGTTTTCCTCATCGGATAAATCTCTCGATGATTTTTTGAACGATTATCTTCACCGCCATCTGCGTTACGACGAAAAACGGATCGGAGGGCTGCCCCTCGGCGATTCTGTTATGTTCAATAAAGAGTGGGAAGCAATGAGCTTGATGTATTTCGATGCCGAAACTTCCGTTGCGGACGATCGTTACGCGATGATCCGCGATTGGACCTCAAACGTTCCCGTCGATAAGTTCGGCTATACGTGGTCGAATAAAGAGTCGCTGCAACCGAATCTCGGACAGCCGACGACCTATTTCGGTCAGGGATGGCCGTTTCCGGATTATGCGTTGAGCGGCGGAGAAAGTGCCGGATGGGAATGGAACGATAACGATATGGATGAAGGATGGACCGTTCAATTAAACGGGAAAGACGTAAAGCCGAGCGTAACGTCTGGTTTGATTTCGGTCGAACATTCCAAGATTCATTCGGTTAGTTATTTATCTCCCGAATCAACTTATCTCGTTCCCAAACACGCTCCGTTTTTGGAAGTCGATATTCGTATAAACGATTTTAAGAATGTAGGAGCCGTAAGCGGATTTGAAAACATATTTGTCGAGTGGCAGAATGCAAAAAGCGAGACATGGTATAAAGTTTCATATAAAGATTTTGCTACGTACGGAAAAGAAATCGGCGCTACGTTCAATAAGTGCATTTATTTTCCTATGTACTTGCATGAAAACTGGGGAAGATCTTCTTCTGGAAGCGATAGCATTAGCCGAATCCGAATAACGGTTGAGACAAAAGAAGGGGTATCCGTAAACGGCGCCGTCAAAATGAACTATGTGCGCGGACAATACGATACCAGACAGACAAATAACAATGCTCTTCTTTTACGTGCCGCAAAAATGTATTATGAATACACCGGCGACAACGAATATTTGAAACAGAATTTGGTTCGGTTTAGAAAAGCAGCGGAATTTTTGATTGACGTTTGCGGAGGAAACAGCGGACTGATTACGATGGCTGATTTCTTTGTAGGGCATGAGGGCGGCAAAAATACGGATATCGGTTCGAGTATCGGTAACGGATATTGGGATATTATTTCCTGCGATCCCGACGGGTTCTATACAAACGTATATTACTATAAAGCGATTGAATCGATGCTTTACCTTGAGCGTATGGCGGAAGCCGCTCAGATAGAAGCTGAAATGCCGTCCGTATCCACAGGCGATTATTCGTCGGGAAGTGAGAGAATGGTGAGATATGCGCAAACGGCGGAATCTCTTTCGGAGTTGCTTTCCAAAATAAAAACCGCTCTTCAGGCGCCTGTAAATACGGAAAATCAAACCGGATTCTGGGATGAGAAAAAGGGCAGATTCATTGAAGGTTTCGATTCGAACGGAGAGGTCATCGATTATGGCTTTATTATGTTCAATCTCGAAGCGGTTGCGGCGGGAATATGCACCGAACAGCAGTCTTTGAAGATTATGGATTGGGTAAGCGGTAAGCGTATTGTCGAAGCTGATTCGCAAAATGCTCCCGGAATTTCCGATGAAGACCGCGCTGGAAATTACGCAACCGGAGTCACGGGAACGAGAGTCAATGCCGACGGCTCCTTTAAGGATGAAGGTACGCTCGGAATTTATGATTTTGAATTCGCACCCCGTTCTACAACCGTGCGTAACCAAAATCAATACGTATGGAATTGGGCGGGAAGTAATGCGTTTGGCGGACAGGTGCAGGACGGCGGAGCTATTATGTATCTGAGCTATTACGATTTGATGAGCCGAATCGATACGTATGGAGCAGACGACGGTTTTGCAAGACTGAAAGGGATTCAGAAATGGTATGAAAAAGTGAAAGCGGTTGCAGACGCTGCTTCCGTGGACGAAACAAATCCCAAGAATTTTTACCGTGAATATTATTCGCAGCTCGGAATCGTCATGCAAGGGGCGGGAACAGCCGGAGGTATTGGTCTTGACGAGGAGTTTCTTGAGTCTGCGCTTGTCCTTGCTGCAATTCCTTACGGATTTTTCGGAATTAACAGTGCCGAATATAATGTTTTGTCGGTTTCGCCGACCCTGCCTTCCGACCTTGAATGGTGGAAAATGGAAAATTTGCGCTATCGTGGGGTCAATTATGATTTAAGTATCGGTAAGGATTTTGTTCAAGTGTCATATGTGCGCGGAATTCCGGCTGAGCTTAAAATTGAAGTTACGCTTGAAAAATCGAAAAATCAAAAGGTCTATATTGACGGCGTAGAAACATCGGATTATGTGTCGGAAGGCAATTTTATTAAAGTTACCGTGCCGTTTAAAGCCTGCAGGATATCTGTTCGGTAACGAAAGGAGTCAGAATGAAAAAATTATTAATGGTATGTTTAGCCGTTTTAATGTGCTTTAGCGTAGCGGCGTGCGGCAATCCTTTTGAAGAAAACGAAAACACCGAAGGGAAAGTCGTAATAAAAGTAGGCGTGTTGGGAACAACGACTGAGCAGGAAATTTTCAGAAAATATAAGAACGGTTTTCAAGAGAAATATTCTGACGTCGTAGTGCAACTCGATCCGATTCCCGGAGGATACAGCACGGGAATGGATAATTATGTGCAGAACAAATCATTTCCCGACGTGGTTTTTACCCCGGGCGATCAGCATGCTGCATATTCATCAAAGGGACATTTTCTTGATTTGCAAAAGTTTGACGAGGCGGACGAGACTTTTTCCTTCGACGCGATTTATCCCGAATTGATTGAAACGACACATTACAACACTTCGGATCAAGGCATTTGGTTTATGCCGCGCGATTATAATAAGGTCGTAACATTCGTCAATAAAACGATGTTGGAACTCATTCCCGGAGAAAACGGGAAACCTTATGCGGGTTTTGAAACGTTTGAAAACCTGAAACAAAATTGGAATACCGAAACCTTTTACGCGGTTTGCGCTGCGGTGAAAAAGAAGGTTGATGCCAACGTTGCGAATCCGCAAAACGTTCCTACTGCAGAGAAACAAGCGGGGCTTATCAAAGATACGTATGCGGTTGATGCCCGTTATAACTGGTCGCCTTCTTATGAAGCAATGGTTCGCCATTACGGTGGGAAGGTAATTGACGTAACGAAAATGAACGGATCGGAAACTGATTATTCGCAGGTTTTGAGCGTGGATACCGTCGAAACCGTTACAGCTTATCGGGAACTTTATAAAAATCTTTCTAAACCAGGTTATATCAAACAAACTTTGTCTTCCGGCGGAGTTTCGGCGTTTCCGAATAAGAAAGCCGCTTTTTGGTTCACCACTCGTCCGTCCTGGGGGGATGTAATTTCGGCGAATGCTACGTTTGATGTGGATTTTTTACCGTTCCCTTATGATTATGTCGGAGTGGGGTGCAGCGGTTATGCGATTTCAAAACTTGCAGAAAGCAGAGTCTCCAAATACGCTGCTACGAAAGATGGTTCCGACCAAAAAATGACAAATGCCGATTATGCATGGATGTTCCTGAAATATATCGCAAGCGAGGAAGGGCAGGATGAATTCGGTAAAATCGGAATGGGCGTTCCTTCGTTGATTTCAATGAAAGAGAAAGGCGAATGGATGAAGTACGGCGGTTTGGAAATCAACCATAAGGCATTCGTGGAAAATACAAAAGGGCAGACTGTCGTTTCTGTAAACGATATTTATTCTTTCCCCGCAACGGCGCAGAAGACGGTGAGCGATAATATGATCTCAATTATGTCATATGTTGTCAAAGACGCATTTTGGCCTAATGACTTGTCGCTGGAAGTCAACAGCACGAATTATTCTGCTATATACGCAAAAATTAAGCAATACAAAGACACAATGATGGTCAGAATAAACGCTGCCGAGAAATAAAAAAATGTGGAAGAAACGGCCTACCGCCGTTTCTTCCGCTGCTCAAGCAGAAGGTAGAGGTTAAAATGGATAAATTAATACGAAAAATTCAAAAAAGAAAAGTCGTAGATTGGTTCGGTTCGTTTGCGTTTATTTTGCCCGTCGTAATCGGTATCGCGGTATTTACGATAACGCCGATGGTATCTTCGTTGGCGTATAGTTTTACGAGAACATATACTACAGTCGGCGGAATGGGTAAATGGGTCGGATTTGAAAATTATCAAATGATATTCGGTGTTTATTGGGCGCAGATCGGTAAATCGCTCGGTTCGACTTTTTTGTTTACCGTAATTTCGTTGCCGCTTAATTTGGTTTTATCCTTTGCTCTCGCCTTATTTTTGTCAAAAGATATCAAAGGAATAAAAGTCTTTCGGGTAATTTATTATCTTCCCGTTATGTTGCCTGCAGTAGTAAGCGGTATATTATGGTCGTCTTTGGCGAACGGTTCTGACGCGAGCGCGTTTAACAGAATTTTAAATTTTCTGCACCTGCAATCTTATCCTTTTTACGATTCGGAAAATACGGCTTTTTTCACCTTTATTTTAATGGGGTTGTTTACGATCGGCGGAAATATGATTTTATGGATTGCACAGATTAAAGCCATTCCCGAAGCGATGTTTGAAGTAGCCGAAATCGAAGGAGCAAATTATTTTGTGCGATTGTTTAAAATCATTCTTCCGATGTGTACGCCTATGATTTTTTTCAATTTGATCATGGGAATTATCAATTCATTGCAAGTTTTTTCCAACGTAATAACTTTGAACATAGAGCCTGCGGGGAAAGAACAACTGGATTTTATTGTCGTTCGTATTTATGATTTTTATAACAGCACAGATCTTTCTATGGCCTGCGCATTGAGTTGGGTTTTATTCATAATTATTGCGTTTATAAGTGCTATGACGTTTAAGTTTAATAAATGGGTTTATTACGGAGAGGAAGTATGATGAAAACGATAAAGCAAACTCGTTGCATTAGTTTAACTATAAAATATGCAGTACTCATTCTTTTTGCTTTCGTATTTCTTTTCCCTGTTTTTCAGTTGATTTTAAAGTCCTTTATGGGCGACAGTGATATCATTGAAGGCAAATTGTTTCCGACGGCATTTAGTTTTTCCGCATATGCAAAAGCGATCGACGTAAAGTATTTGTGGTGGTTGAAAAATACGCTGCTGATTGGCATTATCAATATGGTAGGGATAACGTTATCTTCAAGCCTTTGTGCATACGGTTTTGCGAAACTGAAATTTAAAGGCCGTGAAGTCTGTTTTTCTGTGGTAATAGCTACATTAATGTTGCCGGCTATTTGTATGCAGATTCCTTTGTATAAACTTTATTACGGTTTAGGCTGGACGAATACCTGGTTACCGCTGATTGTCCCCGGCTTTTGCGGCGGCGGAGCATTAAATATATTTTTGATGCGTCAATATATGAGAGGAATTCCGGATTCCGTGTGCGAGGCGGCAAAAGTTGACGGCGCAAATAAATTTTTTATTTATGCGGTTATCGTTATGCCCATGTGTCTTCCGATTGCCGGTTATGTGATGTTAATGTCATTTCTTGGTTGCTGGAACGATTTTATGACGCCGTTATTATATATTAATCAGGAATCTTTATATAATCTTTCGTTGGGGCTGTATTATCGTTACGTAAACAATGCTGGGTCTATACCGCCGGCTAATATCCAGATGGCTGCGGCAACAGTTATGCTGATACCCTGTATGATTCTTTTCTTTTTTTTCCAGAAAATTCTTATAAACGGAGTAACGGTTGGAGCGGTAAAGGGATAAAATATTTTAAATAGATTGCGATAGTAAATTCATTTTTGTAACGGCAATAACGAAATTATCCACCGGATTATTGGGGCGGTAAAGAGATTTACCGCCCCAATATAACTATAAAGAGACGAAAATGAATCATTGTATCTTATATGAGAGGACGGGAATGATAAAATTACAATACTTAAAAGAGCAGGAAAAGGGATTTTATGTTTGTTGTCCGATTTGCAAGACGGTGTTAATACGGGCGCAAAAAGGTCTTGACGGCATAATTAAATGTTCTCAATGCGGTATGTTTGTTCACGTTGTAATTAATGGCGAAAAAATTGTTGTGGATTTGGAGTGATTAAGGGATTTTGAAAGGGCATCCGATTTTTGGGACGCCCTTTTGATTTTGAAAGAAGACAATCTTAAAAACAAAGACAGTAAAATTTAATATTGTTGACGAGCTGAAATTCAGAATAAAGGATAGGAGCCGAACAAAGCGATAGTGCCCCCTCAAAAGAGGGAATGTTCTTTGTCGGCTTTTTTACGTGCATTTTATATTTTCTCTTTCCCGCGGTGGCGTATTGTGCGCTACCGTGGGATTTTCTATATAGCGAGTGTTCCGTCGGTGGCGATTTTCAAAAATCGTTACGGAGGATCGGAACAATGGCAACAATCAGATACACTTTTGCAGACGGGCATACGGAAGAAGTGGAAGTCACGGAAGAATTCAAGCGCGAGTACGAATTTTTACTCGTGCGGGAACAGGCTCCGCATTGGAAAGAAATGAAACAGAAAGAGCGTGCGGGACTTCGTTGCGTAAAGAATTTATCTTTGGACAAATTCAGCGAGGACGGCTACGATTTGCCGGTAGCCGGCCCGGATCCGCTCGAAAGGCTTATTCAAAAAGAGGAGCGCCGCGAATATTGCCGAAAAATTCTTTCCTGTCTTTCCGAAAAGCAACGGCAAGCATATATCTTGTTTCATCTCAAAGGCTACAAAAAAGTGCAGATTGCCGCTGTGTTACATATCGATGAGAGGTCGGTTCGACGGCGTTTGGAATGGGCGCAAAAAAGAATTTTAAAAAATTTTTTGAAAAATAGCCGATTTTGATGCGATTTTGTCCACGGATATATGAGAGGGTGAACTTCTCAATCATTCGGAGGTGAAAAAAATGGTTGCAAACAAAGAAAAACTCCGTTCCTATCTGGAATCGGAAAATCTGACGGCGCAGGACTTCGCGCGGCGTCTGGGCGTAGAACAGAGTGAGGCGGACAAGCTGCTTTCCGGCGAACGGGTAGGGTACGATACGGCAAGGAAATTCATCTACTATTTTAACGGAGTAATCGCGCAGCATTACATCGACTGGGACGCGACCAAAAAGGAAAATCCGCTGTCGGAAGAATCGGATGATTCTTATACGGAAAGTAAAAGCGAAGAAATTAAGGAGGATGCGGTATGAGTAATTTTGAAATGAAGTACACGGTACGGCTCTACGATCCCGACCTTGTGGTAGAAATCGGCAACCTTTACAAAGCGCATTCAAAGGAATTCCGCAACAAGAATGAATTTATGACCTGCCTGATCCGTCTCGGCGTGGACGCGTTAAAGGCAAAGCCGCCCACGGCGCCCGCAAGCGCGGCGGTTCCGCCTGCCGCCGCTTTGAATAAACTCTATGACGAAATGCGGAAGATAGAAAGCATTGCCGACGAAACGGGCAAGTTCCTGAAAGTGCAGGGACGGAAGACGGATGCGCATATCGCCGTCATGGAAAAGCTGCTCGCGTCGCTCTACAATATGAATTTAGGCGAACTTTCGGGCGTGCCGCCGTTACCGAGAAAAGTAGAGGACGGATTTTTCGACGACCTGCCGCCGCGGTTTGAGAAGATTATACTTATGCTCGAACAGCAATTCGGTCTTAAGTGAGCGTTCCCAACGTTAACTGTAAAATCCGTTATATACAGAACGAGGATAACATTGCAAAGTCGCCCGCCTTAACGGAAAAGTACGGAGAAAAGCGAAAATTCTATTCCTGCAACAAAGCGGACGATTACCTGAAGTATATGGATAAAGGCTCGAAAGAAAAAATCGACTATATCGAATATTCGGGCGACGACGAAAAGAGCTGCGGCGTATTTGATAAAACCGGGCTTATGACGAGCAGGGGAAAACAGAAACTCCGTAAACGTTTACGCGAAACGAAAAGCGTAATCTGGGACTGTTTGTTGATGTTCCAGCCCGAATTCGGTCAGCGGTACTGCAACGACTTCGAGCAAGCCTACGAGATGATGAAACGCGAAATGCCGCGTTTTCTCAAAGACGCGGGATTCAACCCCGACAATATAACGTGGTACGCCGCACTCCATACGAACAAAAAGCACCGTCATATCCACATCAGTTTTTTTGAGAACGAACCGCAGCGTTTACGCCAGCGTTTGAAGGAACCGCAATTCTCGCACGGAAAAATCAACCAAGAGAGCATACGCCGGTTTAAGGTACACGTTGAGCAGAACCTGACGGACATCTCCGCGGAACTTCGGATTGCCCGTAAAGAGGCAACCGCTTTGTCCAAAGAAGTGCTGTTCTCAAAAGACAGCTTGATTCGCTACAACAACGCCTTTCAGGAACAGATACTCGACCTTGTGGAAAAGCTGCCGCCGAGCGGCCGCATCTCCTACGACAGCGAGAATATGCGCCCGTTGAAGCCGCTCATCGACAGAATCGTGGATACGGCAATCAAGAGTAACCGCAAGTGGTACAAGGCGTTCGTGAACTTCTGTGCCGAGGCGAAAAAGCACGACGGCAGGACGCGGGAAATTCTCATCCGTCAGCAGATACCCGAAGTCTTTTGGGATCGGTACATGAAATCGGACGCCTATCTCGACGATCTGTACCGCCGTTTGGGAAATCAGGTACTGAATTATGTCCGCGTATACAAGCGCAGAGAACCGTCCGCAAAAGGCAGACTCGCAAAAAAACGTATCCGCCGCAAGACCGCCGTGAGCGTTCTTGCCAAAGGTATGGAAATGCAAGCGGCCCTGCAAGTGGATTCCATGTACTTCTTTGAGGAATACCTGCGCAAACTCGAAGAAGCGCGCGAGGACGCGGCGAATTATGAGGAAGCGGAAAAAGATGAAATGGAATAAATTGCGGACTTGGTGTAAAGAACGGCTGTTGCGGCTGAAAAAGCCGTTTATTATCGTCGGGTGTATGTGGTTTGTCGCGTGTATTGCGGGTTTTTTCTTAAACTGCCTGTTTACCTATCATTTCAAATTCCGCCTTGATATAAACCTGCTTGTGGACGGAAAAACATATCTCTATGCCTTGCTGCTCTCGGCAATCGCCCTGACCGTTGCGCTCGCGTATTATTACAAGCATTACTGGTTAAAGAACAGTAAAAAAATTATACAGGGCGACGAGCGCGACAACGACGTGGCGACGAATCTCGAACAGGCGCATTTTCAAACGGACGGGGAAGTGGATAAAAACTACGCAAAAATCAGTTATGCGGAATTGCCGAAAACCAATCTCGTCGGTATCCCTATCCGCGCCGTCGAACGCAAGGAGGATTATGAGATACATTTTGCAAAGAACGCGCACACCATGATAATCGGGACGACGGGCAGCGGTAAGACGACCACGTTCATCAACCCCGCCGTGCAGATACTCTCGCAGAGCGCAGTCAAACCGTCCATGTTAATATCCGATCCGAAGGGCGAATTGTACGCCCTGCACGCAAAATCGCTTGCTGATAAGGGGTACACGGTCAAGGTGCTCGATTTACGTAATCCGTACAACTCGGTGCGATGGAATCCGCTCGAACGCCCGTTTTTGAACTACCAACGTATGTTACACATAGAGGATGAAGTAATGGCGGACGAGGAGCGCGGCGGTTGGGTGTTTGAGGGCGAACTTTACAACAATCCCGAAGACTTGCAATCGGCGTTGCAGGTGAAAAAGCAATGGCTTTTCGACCAAGTGTACGAGGACTTGCACGATATGATAACCGTGCTTTGTCCAATCACCAACAAGAACGAGCCGATTTGGGAGAGCGGCGCAAAGAACTTTATTCTTGCCATAGCAATCGCTATGTTAGAGGACAGCGCGAATCCCGCGCTCGGCATGACAAAGGAGAAGTACAACTTCTACAACCTTATGAAGATTGCCACAAACACGGAGGAGGATTGCGCAGAACTCATGCGGTACTTTCAAAACCGCGGCCCGCTCTCGAAGGCGTTATCGCTTTCCAAGCAGGTGCTCGATTCCGCTGACAAGACGCGCGGCAGCTATCTTTCCACCATGTTCGACAAGCTCAATATCTTTGCCGACCTGTCGCTGTGCTCGCTCACGTCCGCGAACGAGATCACCTTTTCGGATATGGCGGAAAAGCCTATCGCGTTGTTTTTGCAGATACCGGACGAAAAGGAAACGCGGCACACTCTCGCGGCAATGGTACTGTTGCAAGCGTATAAGGAACTCGTCGCCAAAGCGAACACCTATCCCGATCTGTCGCTGCCTCGCTCGGTGTACTTCCTCATGGACGAATTCGGCAATCTCCCGCCCATTCACAAAATGGAGCAAATGGTAACGGTCGGTCGTTCGCGCAACCTTTGGCTCTGCCTTGTGATACAGTCTTACGCGCAGCTTGCCAAAGTGTACGACGAGAAAGTGGCGGACATTATCAAGAGCAACTGCAACATTCAGATGTTCATCGGTACGAGCGACTACAAGACGGTAGAGGAATTTTCTAAACGCTGCGGAAACTTCTCGGTCATCACCCGAAACGTCGGCTACAACACGGTCAAAGCGGACGATATCAATTCCAACGCGAGCATCAAAGAGCGCCCGCTGATATATCCGTCCGAACTTTCGCAACTCAATCGCCCCGGCGACATGGGCCATGCAATCGTAACGGTGTTCGGGTACCAGCCCATCCGCTCGGAATTCACGCCGTCGTATGCGGCAACGGCTTACACACTTGAAAAGACGGAGCAGCGTTTGGGCGCGGGCAGATACTTTGACGAAGAAAAGATTTTTTACGACATGAAAAAGCGGAACGAAACGGTTGCTCCGCGCCGCCGACCGACAGGCGGAAAACGCGCGACGGAAATCAATATGCAGCGGCAGATCTCCGCTGCGACCGAAATGCTAAAAGGGGAAGTCGAGCGGCTGATTACGAACGAACTGCTGACTGAAACCAAACAAATCGAACTGTTACAGGCAATCGACCGGCACTGTTTCCGGCAAGCGCAGACGATTGTCGAAGAAGCGGTTCGTCATGCAACCGTACAGAATCTGGATCATATCGTTTCGGATTTGGAAACGCTCTCCAAAAAACTCTTTGAAGTTTCAATGATTATAGGGGACGAACAATTAAAAAACTAAAAAATCGGAGGTAAAAGTGAAAGAATTTTCCTATAAGCGTGTAACGCTGTTATTTTGTTTTGCCGTATTGATTGTATTGTCTGCAATCGGCGCAGTATTCGGCGCGGGAACGACGACGGCATCGGCTGTGACCTATACGACGCCGAAATACAAAACCTACGGCACGACGACGGAAGGCACTACGACAACGGGCGGCAGTCCGAGCAATTTTACAATCTATATGCACGGTTCGAGCACGAGCGGCACGGGTACGATGTACAACGACAGGCGCATCGATTGGAGCTATGTGTATATCAAAATTGAAGTGAGCGCCATGTCCGCGCACGAATCGTTTAAACTGACAAAGGACGGATATTCCTATTCCAGCAAAACCCTTTCGGGCAACTCGAATATGACGTTGTATTCGGGCAGTCTTTCGTCGGGCGAATACGAACTGACGTATGTCGGAAATTACAAAGCGAATCTCTTTGCGGGGCGCAGAACTTTTACATACAAGTACCGCTTTGAGGTGGACACAACAATTCCGACTTATACGCTGAAAGCGGGCGGCAGCACCGTATCCAGCGGCAGTTATACGAACAAACAGATTGTCTATACGGCGTCGGATAAGAACTTTGACGCAATCCGATATAAACGCCCGACGTCGAGCACTTATAACACGACTTATGCAACGAGTTACACCGTTCCCGCAACGGACGCGAACAACGGGAAATGGTACTTCTATGCCCGCGACGATATGGAAAATACCAGCACGACAGTCAACGTATATTTGGACACGGTAAAGCCGGTCGGCAAGGTAACGTCAAACGGCACGACAATAGCGAATAACGGTTACACGAATAAGCCGTTCTACTATACGGCTACGGATACCGGCGGAGTATCGAAATACGAGATTAAGAAAGCGGGTTCTTCTGTTTGGACGAGCTATGCGTCCGGCACGAGCGTATCGGGAACGAACGGTTGGTATTACTTCCGCGCGACCGATAAAGCGGGAAATATCTCGGACGAATATAAGATTTGCTACGACACGGGAACGCCTACCGTAACCCTGTATTCGGGAACGACGAGCGTAACGAGCGGATATTACTCAAACGCCGATTACGTTAAATTCACGGCAACTGACGGCGTTTCGGGGATCTCTTACGCCTATGTCAAAATGCCGGGGAATTCCTACTATTCGACCTATACGAGCGGAAGCCAGCTCACTGCCGAAGGCACGTACACGTTCTATGCAAAGGATAAAAGCGGCAACAGTTCGGCGTATTACACGATAACGCTGGATAAGACCAAGCCCGCAGGTACGCTGTATGCGGGAACGAACACGGTCAAGAGCGGAACATACACCAACGCAAGTTATATAAAATTTGTGCCGACGGACAATGTTTCGGGCGTTTCTGCAACATACGTGAAAAAGCCCGGCTCGGCAAGTTATGTATCCTATACGAGCGGAACACAGCTTACGGCCGTCGGTTCGTATTCGTTCTATACGCGGGACAGGAGCGGCAATCAATCGGATACCTACACAATCACCATTGACCGCAGTATTCCCGCCGCCCAGCTCTATGCGGACGGCAAACCCGTATCGAACGGCAGTTACACCAATGCGGGGCATATCAAGTTCACGTCCGCAGATACGAACTTGAATGGTATCTACGTCAAGCAGCCCGATTCGGTTACGTTTACCGCATATACTTCGGGAACGGAGTTTTATAAACCCGGCAAATATATGTTCTATGCGGAAGATTCCGCGGGACTTTCCACGGGCGAATACACAATCGTTATCGACCGCACGAACAAGCCTTTGACGTTCAACAACGTTACGGACGGCACGACGGGCGGAGACGTTACGATTACTTGGACGGACGGCGACGCGGACGTGTTCGCACCCGTCGAAAGCGTTACGGTCAACGGCGTGTCCTATGCGAAGGGTGCAGTCATTCATACCATCGATACGGGTGAATACCACGTTATCTGTACCGATGCCGCGGGCAACGTCTGGACGGGAGATTTTAAGGCTACGACCGTGAACGTACCCACGCAGACCTTGCAGCAGGAATATTGGGAAGCAACGGACAAAGACGGCAATGCCTATTCGTTTGAAAACTACGACAACGCCTTTGCTTTTGCGTGTGAGCGCGAAAAAGGCTATGTCCGCACGGGCGAATGGAACAATGCTGCTTGGGATACGGGTATCCCTATGGACGAAAAGGATGCCGCCAACGCGGTCAACGGGACGTACTTCATTTACAAGAAGTCCGGCGATCCGAATACCGAAGTGGCGTACTTTACCGAGGAACGGCTGAACGAAGTCATCGCGGAATACGCGGCAGTCGGGATCGAAAGCTACTACTATTGGGAAAAAGAAATCTCGCCTATCGGGGAAGGGCAGAATTTGTACCGCTATTCGGATACGAAAACCATTCTCGCAAACTCGATCACGTTCAACGAAGGCGTACTTTACACGGTGGACGGCGAACTCGTGAGCGGGCTCGTGTACGATACTGAAGGCGTCCACAAACTTGTTGTATCCGACGCTTACGGCAATGAATGCGTTTATACGCTCATTGTCGTGCGCGACGTTCCCACGCTTGAATACGCGCTCGGCGAGGGCGGGAAGAACGTCGTTACGTTCGACCGCGAATACCGATTGAAAGACGTCGTAACCGTTTCGATGTACGACGAATTCGACGAAATGGCTATGTTCTGCGTTTACGACGACAACGGCAATCTGCTCTCCATACTCAAGCGCGACGAAACCTATCTTTTGAACGAGAGCGGCAAATACGTAGTACAGGCGGTGAACCGCGCGGGCAAGTCGCAGGAATTTGTTTTGTATCTTTCTTTGGACGATCCGAAAATCGAAGGCACGGAAAACACCGAAGATAAGACCTTTGAAATCGACGTTACGGACAGTGCGGACAAGTACGCCGGCTTGCAGACGCTCGTAATCGAGAAATCTACGGACGGTGGCAATACGTGGGAGATACTTTCTGCGGATGACTACAGCAAAGCCGTCTCGGTTGAAAATCTTTCCTATCGTTTCCGCACGAGCGGCATTTACCGCGTAACGCTGACCGACGAATTCCGCACGGGCATAGACGCGGTAATCGCGCAGTTTGCCTACGTACAGCCTGCGCCGGACGGTGTGCTTGCGGGTGTCGAAAACGGCGGATATACGAACACCGACGTCACGTTCACTTGGACGGACGAAGCAATCGTAACCATTAAGAAAGACGGCGAAATTATCGAATACGTTTCGGGAAAGAAACTCACGGAAAACGGCGCGTATGAAATCACGTTCGAGAACTTTGACGGATACAAGGCAATCTATACTTTCATTATTGATAAGACCGCGCCCGAACTCAACGTAGAGGGCGTAGAGAACGGCTCCGCCACGAATACCGACGTAACCGTTGCCGTTCCCGAAAGCGGTTTGACTGTCCGGCTTTACAAAGACGGCGAACTTATCGGGGGCTATGAGAGCGGCACGCTTATTACGGAAGAAGGCAGCTACCGCATTACGGCGACTGACGTTGCGGGGAATGTTGCGGAAGTATCCTTTACAATCGACAAGACGGTAGATTTTACCGCAGATATTTACGACAACGCAATCGTCAATTCCATGACCTTTACGGCGGACGAAAATCTGACCGTGAGCATTACGAAAGACGGCGAGGCGGTTGCCTATACATTCGGAGATACCTTATCGGCAGCGGGCAGTTATACCGCTACCCTGACGGACGAACTCGGCAACAGCAAGACGTTCAACTTTATTATTACCGAACCGCTCGTGCAGAAGTTTTTCCATAACTTCGATGCCGTTTCGGGCTTGGACAAAGTGAGCGTGAACGGCGAAGAAACGCGGCTGAACTACGGCGACCTTATGCTTGATAAAAGCGGCGTATATGAAATTGCAGTAACCGTGAACGGAAAGGACTATACCTTTACCGTAAAGGTGGACGCGACGGCTCCCGCACTTACTTTGACGGGTGTGGAGAACAGCGGCTCGACCAAAGGCGGCGTTATCCTTTCCGACCCTACCGAGAAAGCGACGGTTGAAGTTTACAGAGACGGCGAGAAGGTCGAATACGAACTCGGCGACGAATTGACCGAAGTCGGGCAATATCGCGTCGTGCTTACGGATGAACTCGGCAATTCGACCGAATACGCCTTTGAGATTTTGTATTCCGTCAACGGCGGGGCAATCGCCCTGCTTGTCATTGCGGTACTCGTCGTAATCGGCGTTGTCGTTACGGCTGTGATTATGCGGAAGAAAGGGAAATTCGGTAAGAACAAATCGGAAAAAAAGGGGACTGAATAAGTCTCCTTGAATGAAAGGACAGAGTGGGAAAGGGGTGGGTAAATTGAAACAGAAAAAGGGGGAGAATCGGCCTATTTTGGGAAACAGGATAAGGGATGAGACTCAAAGTGAGTCACATCCCCATTCCGGCAGAAACGGGATACCCGTTTTGCTCTCTTAATTCGGTTAGTTTGTACGGATATAAAACGTACTTCTTCCGGCGCCTTGTTTAATAAGTTCGCCGTTTGCAACGAGCTTTTTGAGCACTACTTCCACCGAACTTGCACTTAAAGACGGGCAAAGTTCGCAGATTTGTGTTTTCGTGATTTTGCCTATTTGACTTTGAACTGCTTTTCGTACCATATCTATCGCCGGTAATTTTTCGGCAATAAGTTCCATTCTATCTTCAAAATCACGATAGGCGGAAATAATCGTACCGAGCAGATATTTGATAAAAGCATTCGGATCGTCGTTGCCTTCGTGCCATCCGATTTGCGCATCGGACAGAGAGGTATAATAAAGATTTTTATTTTTTGCAATTTTCGCTTCGAGCGAAATATATTTACCCACAGAATAGCCGCAGCGATACAAAAGCAGCGTTGTGAGCAATCTGCTCATTCTGCCGTTGCCGTCGTTAAACGGATGAATACACAAGAAGTCGTGAATGAAAATCGGAATGAGAATGAGCGGATCCACGTCGCCTTCGGCAATCGCACGGTTGAATTGCTCGCAAATCTCGTCAATGGCAGGCGGTGTTTCATAGGGGGCAAGCGGTGTGAAAATCGTGTACTCTTTTCCATTTGCGTCTATGCCGCTGATATAGTTCTGCACGTTCTTAAACTTACCGCCGATACTTTTACCCGAATGACTGTAAAGGATTTTATGCAGCTGCAAGAGATAGTTGGCGGTAACGGGAATATATTCATAACTTTCGTGTATGACGTTCAAAACGTCCCTGTAACCGGCAATTTCTTCTTCGTCACGTGTTCGGGGCGTTGTCTTTTCGGACAGAAGCTGTTTAAGCCTTGTATTGGTAGTGCGGATGCCTTCGATTTCGTTGGAAGTTTCGGTACTCTGTACCTTTGCAATCTCCACGAGCTTTTCAAGTTCCTGCGGCTTTTGCCGGATATACAAGTCTTGTTTGCCTTTCATTTCGTGAATAGCGGCAATATATGCAACGATTTCAGAATCCCACTTCTGATTTTTAAGGGCAACGTAATTAAAAGTGCGCATAGCGTTTCTCCTAAAACTATTCTTTTCTCGTAAATTATATATCAAACTACGGGAAAAGTCAATTCGTTACGAGATTAAAGTAATCTTTTCTCGTAAAATATATGTCGAATTATGAGAATAGCAAAGTTTTTACGCTATGGAGTAAAAACTTGCGAAAATCAAGAAGTTTTTACAAAAAAATCACAATGCGGAAGTTTTGCCGCAAATTCAAACCGTATAAGGAGGTAGAAATTGAACAAATTAGCGACAAACTTACTTGCCGCAAAGGTAGATTTTGCACCTCTCATAGCGCCCGTTTTGGACGTGTTGAACGCGCTGTTATGGCCGTGCATTGCAATCGTCGGGGCGGTCGGCATGATTTACTGTATTTTTCTCGGCATTAAAATCGCCAAGTCGGACGAACAGAACAGCCGTGAAAAAGCGAAGAAAGACCTGATCGGCGCAATCGTCGGTTTTCTAATTATCTTCATTCTCATGGTAGCCTTGAAGATAGCAATGCCCATTTTGGAAGAGTGGGTGAAATCGCAGATAGCATAGGGAACGGACGAATATGGGCGAATGGCTTTCCGACGTTTTCTTCGGGTGGATATACGACGTATTTTACACCTTGCAAAAATCCATCTGTTATCTTCTGGACTTCATACGGGATATATTCTGTAAACTCGCGGGAATCGAAACGGTGAATATAGGCGGCAGTCAAGAAGAAATTTTGACGCACTTTATTCTGTCGCCCGAAATACGGAACGCTTTTTTAGGCGTGTTGTTGGTGGGGGTGATTCTGCTTTTTGTGTTCGTCATTATAGCGATTATCGAGAGCGAGGCGGCCGATCCGCAGCACAAGAAAACCAAAGGACAGATACTCGTGAAGTCCTTGCAAAGTTTCGTAATTTTTCTGTTGATTCCGTTTCTGCTCATAGCGGGTATCATGCTTGCGAACGTGGTCGTGGGCGCGATACACGCGAGCATGACGGGTTCTATGGTTGACGGAAACACGGCGTCCACGATAGGCGGACAGATATTGGTTACCAGCGGTTACGACGCCTATATCGGTCCTGCGGCAAGCCGCGCGGAAATCGAGCGGATGTTTATTACGGGACAGCTCGATTACAACTCGCTGTCCGTCGTCAAGCAATACTACGACCTTTCCGAAATGAACTTTTTTGTAGGCATTACGGGCGGCTTGGTAATACTCGTGATGTTCGTGATGTCGGCGGTTATGTTCGTACAGAGGATATTCGATATTATCCTATTGTATATCGTATCCCCGGCATCGGTATCGACCATTCCGCTCGACGACGGCGGCAGGTTCCGTATCTGGCGGGAAATGCTCGTGTCGAAGGTGCTGTCCGCCTACGGTATCATACTGTCGATGAATATCTTCTTTCTCGTCGTGCCGCAAATCTCGCAGATCACCTTTTTCGGCAACGCTTTCAAAGACGGAATCGTGCAGCTCCTGTTCGTGATAGGCGGCGCGTTCTCGATTACGAAAGCGAACATGATAATCGCCCAGCTCACCGGCTCGAACGCGGGTATGCAGGAAATGCAGCAGATGATGAGTAACGTTCATTCGGGTATGCACATGGTCGGAACGGCGGGGCGCGTGGCTGCGGGTGCGGCAGGAATGATTATAGGCGGCACGGATTTGCTGACCAACCGCAAGCGTGGCGCCACCATGTCCGAAAGTCTTTCTTCGGCGATTCATTCGCAACGCAATCAATACTTTGAAGATGACGGCGGCGACGATCCGAACGGCGGAGGCAGCGGGGGAGACGGCGGCACGGGCGGAACGCCCGCAAGCGGCGATGAAGTACAAAGCGCCGCGAATCGAAAGGACGACGGGCAAAATACCCAGACCGCAGAACAGAACTCTGCCGACCATACAGCGGCTGCCGCAGAAGTATCCGCAACGGACAATATCGTTTTGGAAACAGCGAGCGCGGACGTCAAGGATATGCAAAGCGACGAAACCGCCGTAAACGTACAGGGCGAACAAAAAGACGACGTGGAACAAGCGGCAAAGAAACCCGTTACGTTCGGTTCGGTTGCAAAGGGTGCGACGAGGCTCGCCACTCTGCCCGCGGGTGTACTGAAAGATATGATACAGGGCGGCGTAATCACGGCGGGTAAGAACTTTATACCGCGCGTCAAGAATATCGTGCAGGGCAAATCGGTCGTCAACCACGCCGTTGTCCGGCGGCCCATTGAAAAAGCAAAATCAACGGACAAAAAGGAGAAGAAAGAATGAGGCTGATACCCCGCAACACAAAGGTTCGGACCAGCTTTTACAAGGGCGTCACGGTATCGGACGTGATTTTGGGAATCGTCGGGTTGGGGCTCGCCGCGCTTGCCGTGGCGAGCAACCTGCCGTACCGCCTGTTTATCGCCCTCGGCATCGCCTGCCTGTTCATTCCGCTGTTTATCCCCGTCGGTGAGGAGCGTATCTACAAATGCGCACTTTACTTGGCGCGGCATATTTTCAGCAGAAAGAAATATTCGGCAAAAGGTAAGGACGCGGCGAACATTCAGAGCATTATCCCTTACGAAAAAATCGACGGGAATTGTATCGTACACAAGAACGGCACGGTTACGGGCATTATTGCCATTAAGCCCATTGAGTTCCGCCTGCTCGGAGCGAGCAAGCAGAATTATCTCATTGACGGCGTACTGACGAACGTACTCACGAGCGTTGGCGCAAGTCAGGAAGCGGCAATCGTCAAACTCGAAAAAACGCTCGACTTCGACAGGCATATTCAGGCGGATTTGAACCGTATCGTCGCCCTTGCGGAAGCGAACGAAAACGGCGACCTTACGGACGGAGAATACGCCGCGCGCATCGACGTCATTCAGGACAGGCTCGCGCTCGCGGATACGCTGAAGACGGAGCAAAAGGTCAAGTACAGTTGCTACTACATAGCGGTTACGGACAGAAATAAGACAAGTCTTATGGCAACGCTCTCGGTCATGCGCGGAACGCTTTTGTCCGGCAGCATCGAGGCGCGAATACTCAAAGGCGGACAGCTTGCGGAATTTATCGCGCTTTCCAAAAAACTCGACGTGACGGACGAACTTACCGCCCCGTGCGAAACGTCGTTCCGCCTTACTTCCACGGTTCAGGACGATAAGCAGCTTTCGCACTTCGTCATTACGGGGTATCCGTTGAAAGTACCGAACGCTTGGGGCGAGGAACTGTTCGATTTGCCGAATACGAAAGTTGTGATGAAACTTAAACCCGTGGAAAAGTCCAAAGCCTTAAAGCGGATCGACACGGCGATTATGGAACTTTCTACACAGGCGAAAGGCAAAGCGAGCAAAATCATCGACAAGACCACGCACGTCGAAACGCTTTCGGCGTTGCTCGCGCGGCTGCAAAACGACAACGAGGTGCTGTTCGATACGACCTTTATCATTACCGCATACGACGAAAAAGGCAAAGCGGACAACAAACGGCTCATTAGGCGCAAGATCCGCGAACTCGGCTTTACGGCAAACGAGATGTTCGGGCGGCAGGCGGACGCATACCTTACGAGCGAATTTGCGGCATACGACGCCGTGAAAATCTCCCGCGGCATACAATCGTCGTCCGTTGCGGCGTGTTTCCCGTTCGTGAGCAACGCCGTGGACGATGCGGACGGCATCCTTATCGGAGAGAACAAGCTGCCCGCGTTCGTGGACTTTTTCAAGCGCGACAGCGAATACGTCAACTCGAATATGGTCGTTATCGGCAAATCGGGTAGCGGAAAATCGTATGCGGCGAAAACGCTGCTCACGCACTTTGCGTCCTGCAACGCGAAAATCTTTGTACTCGATCCCGAAGGCGAATATCTGACGCTCGCAAAGAATCTGCAAGGAAAAGTCTTGGACGTAGCAAGCAGCAAACACGGTAAACTCAATCCGTTTCAGATTATATCGACGCTCGACGACGAGAACGATGACGGCACGAGAAACAGCTTTTTCTCGCACCTGCAATTCTTGGAAGAGTTCTATCGGCTGCTTCTGACGGGAATCAATGCCGACAGCCTTGAACTCCTGAACAAGCTGACGATAGAGATTTACGGACGCAAGGGTATTACGCCGATGTGCGACCTTTCAGCTCTCACGCCGGCGGACTATCCGACCTTTGACGACCTTGCCGCGCTCATCGATGAAAAACTCATTCAAGCGGGCGATGACTATAACCGCGCGTGTCTGAAAGTCATTGAAAATTATATCGCCAAATTCAAATCGGGCGGACGGAATTCCAACCTTTGGAACGGCGCGTCCGGTTTTGAAACCGATGAAAACTTCGTGTGTTTCGATTTTCAAAAACTGCTCGCAAATAAGAACGGACAGATAGCCAACGCGCAGATGCTTTTGGTCTTGAAGTATCTCGAAAATGAAGTTATCAGGAATCGCGACTACAATCTGAAAAACGGCACGGACAGGAAGATAATCGTCGTAGTGGACGAATGTCATTTGTTTATCGACGAGAAATATCCGATTGCGCTGGACTTTATGTATCAAATGGCAAAGCGTATCCGTAAATACAACGGTATGGAAATCGTCATTACGCAGTCTATATGCGCGATTATGCCGCGCATCCCGTCCCGGACTGTATGTGAGGTGAAACTTTGAAAATCAACCAAATCTATAATATGGACTGTCTGCTCGGCATCCAAAAAATGCTCGAGCAGGGGATTCAGGCAGACCTGATTGTAACCGATCCGCCGTACTTTATCAAATCTACCAAAGCGGGCGGCAAGAGCGAACTTGCGCGGAGCATCCAGCCTATGAACGACCAGCTTGCGCAAAACAGACTGACCGTAGGCATTGACGACGTGTATCTCAAAGCGATGTGGGACGTTATGAAAGTGCCGAATATATATATTTGGTGCAACGGCGCGCAGATTCCGCAATACATAGACTTCTTCGTAAAACAGCGCAAATGTAAAATGGATATGATCATTTGGCGCAAGACAAACGCCACACCGCTGTTTTGCAACAAGTATCTTTCGGATAAAGAATACTGCCTTTACTTTCGGCGCGGCGCATACTGCCAGCCGCTTTCCTACGACAAGGCAACCGTGTACGACCTGCCTATCAATGCGAAAGACAAGCGGCTGTACGGGCATCCGACAATCAAACCGCAGCCTATTATCCGCAATCTCGTAGAGAACAGCTCGAAAGAAGGCTATCTTGTTCTCGATCCGTTTATGGGCAGCGGCACGACGGCGGTTGCCTGTAAAGAGTTAAAACGCAACTTTATAGGGTTTGAAATCAATCCCGATTATCACGCGGCGAGCCTGAAACGGCTCGCCGCCGCTATTCCTGCGGAGGTGGAAGAAAATGAAATATCTTATCAAAGGCAAGCTGTATAATCCCGTTAAAGTCGGCGACGACGGCGACTGGTATGCTGGCGAGCCGAACAGTCGTTGCGGCGATTGCGGTCATAAATACGGTGAGATACATATGGAGGGGTGCGACATAGAACGCTGTCCCGCATGCGGTAGGCAAATGCTCTCCTGCGACTGCGGCCCCGTTTATACGGTAGAGGACGATGCGGACGAGCAGACTTTGGAAGAACTCAAAGCCGAACAGAGAAAAGAACAAATGCGTTGGGATGCCGTAGTAGAATTCGACCGCGACGCGCCGAACGGAAACATCTTCGCTGTTTTAGGCGCTGCCAAGCGGGAAATGCGAAAACAGCAGCGTATAGCCGATTACAACGAAATGTGGGAACGAGTGCAAAAATCGGAAGATTATAACACCGCGCTCCGCATTATCGGGGAATACGTTACGCTTATCGATACTACGAGCTATAACAAGCAAATGTAATACACATTGCGTATTAAGAAAGTGCAGCTCGTTCGGTGTCCGAGCAAAATAAAGTATGTTCGGACTTTTAGGAGAGAATTATGAACTTTAACAACATTCCCGAAGAAATGCGCGCAATGCCGAATTGGTCGTGTTACAAAACTTATACGGACAAGGAAGGCAAGCGTAAAAAGATTATCATCAGCCCCAAAGACGGCAAATTCGCAAAGAGTAATCTTCCCGAAACGTGGGCGGACTTTGACACGGCAAAACGCTACTGTCTGCGTTATCGATACGCGGGGCTTACCTTTGCGTTGGCGGGCGGAATAACCTTTATCGACATAGACCACGCCGTGGACAAGACAACGGGCAAAATTTTATCGCCCGACGCGGAGAAATTGATGAAATTGTTTCCCGATACTTTTACGGAACGTTCGGTGAGCGGAACGGGTATCCATATTCTCGTCAAAGGTTCTTTGCCCGAAAATACCTTAAAACGCAACGACGCCAAAGGTTTGGAAATGTATGATAAATACCGCTTTATCTGCATGACGGGCGATTTGCTTTCCGAAACAACACGGCTTAAAGACTGCTCGGATACAATAACGCAGATAAATTACGATTTTATCGGCAAAAAGCAATCGCCTGTCCATACGCCGACTTTCGGCAAAAGTTCGCGCGAGGATTCGGAACTGATCGACAAAATATTGCAAAGCCGGCAGGGGGATAAATTCCGTCGCTTGCTTGGCGGAGATACAGGCGGGTATCCCAGCCATTCCAATGCGGACTACGCTATGTGCAGCATCCTTTCGTGGTGGACGAACGACTATTGGCAGATAGACCGTATTTTTCGCGGCAGCGGATTATACCGCGACAAGTGGGACAGCCCGCGCGGAAGCGGGACTTACGGCTCGAATATGATTGAAAGCGTTATGAGCGCGCGCCCGCAGAGCGTTTTTCGTTTTTCGGGCGGTTGCTCAACGATGTAGGTGCATTATGGAAACAATCAAACTTGCAACGGTATGTTCGGGAATAGGTGCGCCGGAAAAGGCGCTTAAACTTCTCGGCATACCTTACGAACTCGTATTTTTCAGCGAGATCGACAATGCGGCGATTCGCTCCTACTGTTCGATACACGGGGAAAACCGTGCGAAGAACTTGGGGGACTTATCCCGTATCGACTACGAACGGCTGCCGAAAGATATAGACCTAATCGTGGGCGGGACGCCCTGTCAGGACTTTTCTACAAGCGGTTTGGGCAAAGGCGGCGAGGAGGGTTCCGGTACAAGGTCAAGCCTTATGTGGTACTACGTCAAACTCATTGCACAGACGAAGCCGAAAATCGTCGTGTGGGAGAACGTCGCCGCCGTTCTGAACTGCAAACACTATATGACCTACCGTAAATTTTATTTGACTCTCAACCGTCTCGGATACAGGGTAAACGCGGGTGTGTTGAACGCAAAATATTTTAATCTGCCGCAAAACCGTGTTCGGGTATTCGTTGTTGCAATCAGGAAAGATACGGATATTCGCTTTTCCTACCCGCGCGGATACGATTCGGGCGTGCGCATACGGCACGAACTGTCCGATAGGATTCCCGAAAAGTATTTTGCCAAATCTTACGAGGACATGATTCTGTATAATCGCCGATTCCTTTCGACGCATAACATTATGCCTGTCGGGAGAATCAAGAATGCCAAATTCAAGCAGACAAACGAGGTGCTGTCGATAGAGGGCATCTTCGATTGCCTGACGACCAAACAGGGGAATTGGATTGTCGATGACCGACTTCCGAGAGAAAAACCGATACGGCATTTGATACCGCAGGAATCTTTGCGGTTTATGGGCTTTGAGGACAAGGACTTTTACAAGTGCCGCTATCGTTACGAGAAGAAAGAAAAAAAGAAAATACGGCGCGATAACGTACCCGACGGGGAGCTTTATATGCAAGCGGGAAACAGTATAGCCGTAAACGCGCTTATGGCGTTGTTCGGGCAGATTTACGGCGTGCCGTGGCAGGACAAAGTATTTAAGGAGCGCAAGAAAACCGAAAGGGAGTTATTAAACGAATTGCCGCTGTTCGCTTATATGCGGGAACATTCGGCGGGAGGTGAACGATGACGAGGGGACAGATTGCGGCAATTCTGCCGGACGGAAAACTTATTACAAGCGTGGAATTCAACGGCGATATGTATTATTCCGGGGGACACGGCGAAGAAGTTTTTAGCGAACTTGAATGTATTGAGAGCGAAAAAGAATACCGAGAATTCGTCAAAGACTTCAACGACCGAAACTTCCGATATACAGATCGTGAACTGTTTTACGACTGCGACGAGAGTTTTTTCGATATGTCAACGGATTACTTCGGCAAATGGTTTTCCGATTACGTCTATGTTAAAAACCTTTCGGAAAAAGAAATCGTGTTTATCGACGCCGGTAAACAAAAAATAGTACTCGAACCGGACGCGGCAATGGCTTTTTATTTTGGCAGTTTTTACGCGAGCAATGCTGAAGATTTTGAAAAACGGGAGTTTATAGAACAACTCGGTATCCTGAAAGACGGGCTCGGCTGGGATATGGAAGAAAACTACGCTAATCTTTGGAACGCCTGCGCCGATTACGACAACAATCACCGCGGCTTGTATCTTACAGACCGTATTCAAGCGTATGACTTTGTGGACGACGAGATTTTGGAATATATCGTGAAAGAACAATCGCTCGGCGGCGTATCGCGTTTGCGTTGCTTTATAGGGGATACATACGACGCCAATCTTTACAGGCTCGACGGATACGGCAATCTCGCAAATGTCGATAATTCCGATTTTGAGTATCTAATCAACGACATCGTGCAATCGCTCGAAGAAGATATTACACCGCCATTTTATAAGGAGCAAGCCTGCCTATGAGATATTATAATAGCGAACAAAATCTAAATATTGAACAACTTATATCCGCGGAAGTGAAGCGTCTTTCTGAAAAGTACGGAAAATCATATCTCGACTGTGAGGAATTGATTGAGTTGACAGGGTTGGGGCGTGATAATGTTCGTGCGCTTATGAGTAGCGCAAATTTTCCCATAACAAAAGTGGGAAACAGGAAGGTTGTCAGTATTTTGGCTTTCGTAACTTGGCAGATGAGAGGGTTTGAGCAAGGAGGTCACTATGCCGCGTAAAAAGAAGTCTGCTACAAGGAGGGGAAACAACGAAGGCTCTATTTATCAAAGAAAAGATGGGCTTTGGATTGCGCAAGTAACGATTGGCGTGAAAGAGGACGGAAAAATCGCCCGCAAATCTTTTACGGGAAAGAGCAGGGCAGAGGTTGCGGAGAAGATAATCCCGTACCTTAATAAGAATAAGGGGCAGGTCGTTGTAGCGAAAGAGGACGTAACCATCGGCAAACATCTGATGTTTTGGCTGATGAATTACAAGATTACGACTGTATCGCCGCGTACCTTTGAATCCTGCGTCCGAAATATGAAAAACCATATCATTCCCGTTTTCGGATACCTGAAACCGCAGGATTTGACAATTGACCATTTACAGCCGCATTTTAGAACGCTTTTAGAAAATTATGAACTTGATACGGTCAAGAAGATTAAGTACGTCTTTTCACAATACCTTGATTATTGCGTTGACCGCGGGATTATAGACAGTAACCCGTTGGATAAAATCAAATTCAAAACGAGAGAACGAAAAACGCAGCAGGCGAAAGCGGAACAGGAAGAAAAGGCGCTGCCCGAAGAATTGAGAGAACCGTTTTTACGTGCGCTGAATACCGACCGTTTTATGAAAGCGTTTTGCCTGACTTCGATGTTTGCCGGCTTGCGCCCCGGTGAAGTATTTGCTTTGAAGTGGAAGGATATAGATTTCCAGAGCAATACCTTATCGGTTGTTCGTGCGCAGACTGTCGATGTTGAATTCGATAAAGAGGGGAATGTTCTTTCAAG
>ERZ827181.957-NODE-957-length-35388-cov-38.465684_pt1 | contig 35388 bp, 50 predicted proteins | sample MGYA00519778_ERZ827181 | MGnify/ENA primary metagenome ERZ827181 (study PRJEB31778, sample SAMEA3449273) | human gut metagenome | biome: human gut; feature: human-associated habitat; material: faeces | place: United Kingdom | collected 2010/2012 ...
CTGACATGCTCCCCTATACCCCTATATTTTGAAAATATATATATATATATATATACTTATCGAATGGTAGATATACCTATAGAAAATATCTAATATAGGGGCGGCCTGCTGTTTGCCAGTGTGACACTTGGGTACCCAACAATTTACCTACGTCGCGTTTTGATGCCTACTACCTGTCACACTGGCCCAAAAGCAGTGTGACAGGCAGTGTGACAGTAACTTGCACCATGCGCCGCCACACATCTATTTACATCGCGTTTCGCCGTTTACTACCTGTCAACCATGCTAATTTATCGAAAAGTGCCACTTTTCGACCCCGAGGCACAAAAAATGCCCCGAGGCGAATATCTGCCTCGGGGCCCTGCAAGCATACGCGCCTGGGCAAAATAGCGCCTTCTACGTATGCTAGAATCATTTCTAGGCATGTTTTTACATCTACTCCACTACCCTTGCGCCACAGCCCATACAAAACTTGGGCTCGTCATCGTAGGAGTGTCTGCAATCGCACTCAGAGCAGCAGAGCTCGGCACCGTTGTCGATCATTTGGCACGTGCGCTCCGGTTCCGGTTCGATTAAATCCGCCAATGCCGAAAGCGTCTCCCCCGGGTCGGGGTAATCGTCGACCCCAGTTACCATTTCATGCAGCCTGCACCACCATTCGGACATCGTGCGGCTTGGGCGGTACGCCACTTCGCGGCGTACGGCGTCGGCGACCGATCGGCGGCGCTCATAGTCAGTCATTATTCCTCCTCCCACTCACGGCGATCGTCACTCCTCGAAACCGGCGCAGCAGTCGTCTTCGTATATGAACGCGTCCTCGACCGCCGCGAGGATGTATTTCGGCGACCGGCGCTGCGCGCCCTTGAGCTTCGCGACCGCATCGGCGAGCTTGGGCGCGCAGACGCAGCAGTCGAGTTCGTCCGATACGATGCAATGCCTGCACTCACTGCAATAGCGCCGCTCGCCGCCGAACGCACGGCCGATGTCGTCGTCGAGGCATCCAGGCGGCAAGTTGTACCCGCTGATGGGCTCGTTCTCAATCATGGCTAACCCCTTTCGGTTCGCATTTCTTGAGGAAAATGACGGTCGAATCGCAGTGCCGGCAGTAGTACCTGACCTCGCGCATGAGCGGCTTGCCCTTCTCGCAGACGAACACATGGCCGTTGTCGGTATGCCCGGCATGGAAATCGACCTGCCCACCGCAGTTGGGGCATTTAATGTGCATGGTTCACTGCCTTCCTCCCGCACTGCGGGCAATAGTTCCATGTACCGCCCACGCGGTAGTGCTCCTCGTCCTCGACCCTGCATCCGCAGGCCGAGCACTCGAAGCCGTTGCCACAGGCTCCCATTTCGTTCTCATCGTAGGCGTTCTCGCACTCGCCGCGGTCGATTAGGTCGGCAATACGCTCGAACACGTCGTTCATCTCGTGGTATCCGATGTCGGGTTCCATCACCGCCTCGTCCAGCAGTTCATAGAACTCTTCTTTGTAGCGGACGCGGTTCATGTGGGATAGGCGGCGCAGGTTCCCTATAGCCTCGCGGCGCTCATCATCGGTAATCATTTACTTTCACTCCTCAGCTTATCTAAAGCCTGCCTCGGTCCCCGTTGCGCTCGTCCATGCGCTTGATGGCGGCGTCGACCTCGCCCTGTGTGGCGCCGACGGCAGCCAGCATGTTAGCTGCCGCCTGCACTGTGTCCACGCATTCGTCGATAAGACCCCTGCGAAACGCCCCACACGCATCCCGCGAGACAAAGCGCATATTGTCGCGCGCCTGCCACGCACCGAAGATCTCGGCTGCCTCCTCGAGCGGCTTGAGTGCCTGGTGCTTATCGTCGTTCACCTTGTTGAACACACGCATGTTCAACAGATACCCGTCGATCATCGTCTGTCACCTTCCTAAATACATTGATCGATTACTGCCTTGCCACGCAGCCGGCCGACCCACTTCGGCGGGATTGCCTCGAAACCGTAATACACGCCTGCGAGCGCACCGGCCACGGCCGCAGTCTGCATATGAGCCCGTGTTCATGAAACACCAGAGCGCGGCCTCGAGCGTGTGCTCGCAGTAGCCATCGCTTTTGACAGCCTCGACCGGCCTCGACACGATGTGCCCGTACCTGCGCCAGAAATCGACCTTCGCCGGTGTGCTGGAATTGCGGATAGCCCACAACATGTCGCATAGCGTGACGCAGGACCATTCCGCCACTGGGTGGGCATGTGTGGTTGCAGACACGTCGCGTACTTTGCCGAAATCGAGGTAGTCGAACATGGCGAGCGGCGCCGTCCTCATGAGCGAGCCGTTGCCGCACTCGTCATATGACTTCCCGGGTACACCGGTCGAGATCGCCCTCTAACATGTCACGCCGACGTCGAAGGCATACCCATCGCACGTGAAATCGCCATGTTCAAGCCATCTGCGGAACCTGCCAGCGATGTCTGCCACATCGATATACGCAAGCCGCTTGATGCTCGGGCATATGCACAAGGCCATCGACGTGTCGTCGGACCAAGTGCCGGCGAACTGCCCGTGTGTGCCGTCACCCACCATGCCTGTGCATTCGAACGTGCCGCGCTCGCAGAACTCATATGGCACGCCGAGGGCATCACCGACTGCGAGCCCGTAGATACACGGGCGCATGGTGTCCCTGTCGTAATGCACACAGTTATATGTGGTCGATATAACGCACCTCCTTCGCCTCATACTCGCCGATAGTGCCGTCTGCGAACTCGACGAGCCCGACAGGCTTCTGGTTGTTCCCGAGGAAACCGCCTCGTTGGAACCACCCGATCAGGCGGCCGCGATGACCGTGCACGATGACCGGCCTCCGCTCCATGGTTACGACCACTTCGACCTGCATCAATACCTACCCCTTTTCGTGTTGCGCTTCTCGCAACGCCTCATCAGCTCCGACATGTCGTCGATGCCGACCGATGCGACGCAGTTGACGACTGCTTGGATCACATCTGCGGCCTTGTCGAGCATCTTGTCGCGCGCCTTCGCCGAATACCGCTGGTTGTCGCGACGCTGTATCCAAAAATGCCACGACGTAAAGAACTCCGCCGCCTCCTCGAGCGGCCTCGTGAATTGCTGCCGATCGTCCGCGTAGACATATTTGAACGGTTTCACATCGCCGACCAGCATGATGCCTCCTTCCTCATCGGTCTTTGACCATGTACTCGACACACATGCCGAACAGTGGTAGGGCCAGGAAGGCGTATTCGCCGCCTACGGCGAAATAGCCCCGGTCCGCGAACGCATATGCCGCGGCGACGGCCGTGGCCACAATCCCCACGACCGTCAATGCGGTGTAAACGAAATCACGCATGGTTAGTCCTCCCTCTGGAAACTGGTGCAGTCGTAGCTGATGGCGCGTGCGCGGATGCATGCCTCGTCGCATGTACGTGCCATGACGCGAATATCGGGGCCGTCTAGGCGCCCAGCACGCCACGGCACGAACGGCGTGCCGTAATCGATGATGCATGCCTTCCAACCGCGCTCGCGGTAACGATTTGCGGTGGCCATGGCCGCGTCAAACTCCCATTCTGGGATGTCGAACGGCTCGGCATCCTCATCACTCGGCGGCATAACGAAAACGATATACTCGGGCATTTGTTCCTCCTTTTGGTTGACAGGGTCATTATACTACTTTCAGTACACCGATATTTCGATAAATTGAAAGTATTTTCAAAATACTTTAACTCGGTTGCGGATCGATGAGATCTGCAAGCTTATCGAATAGCGTGTAAACGTGCATATCCAAATCGTCAATGTCAAAAGCCCTAAGCACACTCTCGACAAAATCGTAGTGCCACCAATCGAAAAGGGTGTCGTCCTCATTGTAGTCGCGCCAGTAATCGGCTTCGGTGTGCAGGCGTTTGGCTATCTCTTTTGTGTCGGTGGTCATTTGTCCGTCAAGTCCTCTCCACACCACGGGCAATACCGTGGGATCGTCTCGAACTCGGTCCAACTCGTGATATGGCAATCGTCATGCTCGTAATGCACGACGCTGAAGACGAGGTCGCACCTAGGGCAATGGACGGCGTCGACTGGGTCGACATCTCTTACCGCTACCACATCGTTCACATTGACCATCTTGCGTGGCTTCCACTTCTGGTGGCTCGGAGTCGCGCCACACGTCGGGCAATCGACAGGCCTCGCGAACTTAATACATTTCACCAGTGATCTCCTCAATGTGGTCGAGGTCGACGACAACCTCGCCGACGACCTCACCGTCGACCTCGATGTTAGTGCCCTCATGCTGCAGGCGCTTCTCGACTTCGGCCATGAACTCCGCGGCCTTCTCGGCATACACTCCGACGGTGGGCTCGCCCGCGAACAGGCGTTCGTCGTAGCAGCGCTGTGCACGGCGGTTGCCAATTTTGAACAGGTATTCGAACGTGAGCTCAGCCGCGCCTGCCATGTACAGGTCGCCGGTGAACACGATCTCACGCTTGTCGGCTTCCATGCCGACGCCGAAGTATGCCGACACGGTATCGGCCAAGTCGTAACGCCAGTGCTTACGGCTGCCGACTGTCGTGTGCTCAGAGCGGGTGCCCTCGTCACCGTTGGCAGCCCTGGCCTTGCGTGCGGCGTCATACACCTGCACGGCCTTGTCGATCAGCTGAAACTCGTCGATGCCCTTCGTGCGGCGGTCACGGAGGTTGGCGGCGATCGCCTGGCGGAAGCCGGCGTAGTCCACAGGCTCGTCTTCGATGATCACGTCGCCCGTCTCGCCGTACTTGAATTTCTTATCGCTGTCTTCAGGCTCACCCTCGGCCTTGGTGAGGTCGATATGCACGACCTGGCCGTCGAGGCAGAACATTTCGCGGAAGTCCTTCGTGACTGTGAGGTCGTCGCCCTTCTTGGCGATGACGCCCTTGCGGTAGAGCGACGGGAACGGATTCGCCGGCATCTCGACCAGCACGCCCTTCTTGTCGATCGCGCATTCGTTGATGAAACCGAGCTCTTTCTCAGTGAACGTTACCTCTGCCACGGTGTTTCCTTTCTCCTTGTGTCGGTGGTATTAAATGATGGACTGGGTGAGCAGGTATGCCACGGTGACTTCGAAAACTACGAAGCCGGAATCGTCGAGCTGCCTGGGGATGCGGTATGCGTCGAGCATATCGAGCCGGCATAAATTGACGATGTACGAGATGTCGACGAAATCTGGGTCGATCTCGGCGAGGAACATCTTGCCGCAAGTCTCGTCGCGGCGGATAACGAACGTGCGTTCGTAACCGAACTGGTCTTGCTTGGTGACCTTAACGGGCTTCATTTTGCTCCTCCTTCTGGTTGACAAGGTCATTATCCCACCGCGGGACGCGTATGTATATATCTATTTTCAAATTCATCGAAAACTTTTTTGATTTATTTGAAAATAGCTGTGTACTTTCAGGTAGTTACCGGGTAATATAATCTTGTCAACCACGAGGAAGGGAAACACCATGACCAAGACTTTCGATGATGCCGTCAAGCTCGAGCGTGTCGCTTTCAAGCAGCCGTTCAATGAGGCATACGAGATCATCGGTTGCGGCCGCCGCGTGAAGATCGTCCTCGACGACAACTGCGTGCACTACTGCCGCTTCAAGGCCACCAATCGTGGCGCGTGGAAACTGATCTGCCGTAAAGAGTTCGAGAATGTGAACAAGCAGCTTTGCATCGAGAACGCCCTCAAGTGGGTCAACGCCTAATAGCATTACGTGTGATAAAATAGGAGGTGCGGTTTTGGGCCACCGCACCTTCCTCCTTTGTGGGGGAGAACGCCCCAGATGCAATTGAGCGTCTGGGGCGTTCTTCTATTTCTATGCACTTGTGACGACGTCGACGCCGGCGTTACCGATCATGCGCATGCACACTGGGCACGGTGAGATCTCATCAGGCGGGATGCGCCCGCCTGTCTCGAGGTCGATACCAGCCAAGTACAATGTCGCGCCGATCATCTCAGAGCGCGAAGCCGACAACATGGCGTTCATCTCGGCGTGTACCGCCGGGCATGAGCCATAATCGCCGTCGTTATGCCCGTGCCCGCAGCGATGGCATATGCCTGCGTCGATGCAGTTGACATCTCCGCGGGCGGCGCCGTTGTAACCGGTAGCGATGATCTCGTCGTTGGCCACAATCACGGCGCCGTAGCGGCGGCGCAGGCACGTCGACCTGGCCGCCACCGCAAGCGCGATATCGAGGTAATACTCGGCCTTACTAGGCCTCGCCGGTCGATCCGAAAGCACCGTCGCCCCTCTCCTCGCCCAACTGCTCGACGAAGTCGGCCAACACGATGGGCATGACGACGAGCTGGCCGATGCGTGTGCCGCCCGGCACCTTTTTGAGCTTGTCCGTCAAGTTGGTGACGATCGCGTGCACCTCGCCGGTATAGCCGGAGTCGATCGGCGGCAGCTCGCAGACGAGGCCTTCGAGGCTCATGCCAGATCGGGGGAACACGCACGCCATGACGCCGTCGGGCAGCTCGAGCGAGAAGCCCAGCGGGATGCGGCGGGTCTCGTGCGGCTTCAGGGTCTCGCCGAAAGTGGTGTAGACGTCGGCGCCGGCGTCGTTGTAATGTGCACGTGCCGGGAGCTTGATTTCGGCTCCCTCTGCGATACGGTTGATCTTAATCTTCATTGTTTACCTCCGTGACGATGTCGTTATCGAAACAATATACAGCGATGTCGTGCTTCGGCTCGTCGGACGACATGGCGATGTGTTCGATCTCCGAGATATGGGCCAAAAACTTCTCGATGTCGAACTTGAGGTGCGGTGCAGCCTGCTTGCAGCACCAAACTTCGCGGACGCGGTCGATGTCCTTCTCATATGCGTGGAGCGACACCGTGAAATGTGTATACTTGCCGTAGCCGACGCCGAGCTCATTTGCGATGTGCTTCTGCAACTCTGTGAAGAACACGACATCGTATGGTGTGCCGAGCCATACGTCGTTGGAGCGCATGATGCCGGTGCAATCGAGCTTTCCATCGCGGAGCTCAAACACGAGCGCGATGGTGCAGATCTCGTCTTTCGTCTCGAAACGCTTCGGGTTAGGCACATTGAAATTGATGACCGCGCGTCGTGAATACGGGTCGCGCTTGAGCGTGTCGATGACCTGCGCGACCTGGTCGAAGCCATAGCGGTTGAACACGATGGCGCCGTACGCAGACCGGTTCGTCACGCCGTCGTCGCTGATATGCTCCCAAAACGACGAGAACTTCGAGATGAATTCGACGTCGTCGCGGCCGGTGAAATACCATACAAGCTCACCCAACATATACGAAAGCGAGTAATCGGTGCGGGCAGTCGCGATATTGTCTGTGATGTCGAGCAGCGTGAAACCGCTGTTGAGCATTTCCTTGGTACCTGCAACCTCGTGGCCCTGCACCGAGATTTTGCCACAGAGTTGGCGATAGATGTCGTTCATCGACTTGCCTACAACATGCATTTGAGCACCTCCACCATAGCAGTCGCCGGGTCGTTGTCTTCGAGCACAATCGCATTGTCATGCTCTTCGGCCCACTCCTGGTAACGCTTGTAGATCTCGACGATGTTCGGGCAGACGACATCGGCGTACTCGTCGCCACGTTCGTTCAAGCGGCTGATCACGACATGGAGTGGCGGCAAAAGCACGATGATCGGGATACCGACGAGCCCGCAAAACTCCGTCAGCGCCTCTGCGTCGCCGTTGCTGATACGGGGCTCGCGGCCAAACAGGTCGGAATACACTTGCTCAGACACCCAGCAACGGTCGATGATGACGCCGTCGCATGCGAGCTTCTGCTCATACTCACGCGCGGACTGGCTGCCGTTGGCGGTCATTTTCAGAATGTTCATGTCGAGTGCTCCGGCCAATGACTTCGCGAGCGTGGACTTGCCGGCGCCGTCAGGGCCTTCGATGATGATGGGCATAATTTACTCCTTTACGAAAATGCGTACGCGTTTGCCGTTTACACGACATGTCTTGCTTGTCAAGCCATAGTGCTTGTTGGCCTGGCGGGTGAACTCATTTTGACCGAGCGGCTTCAGGTTGTTCCTGATAGCCCAGGCCATATAGTAGTCGTATACAAGCGCCGTCGACTCGTTCACCACCTCGTCGACAGGCGTGTCTTCGAAATAACCGAGGACCGGGTTGTTGGCGACGTGGTAATCCTCGATCTCCTTGACGACGACATCGGGCATCGTGAATGCGCGGTTCGCCAACACTCGCTCGAGCCCCTTGAGGCCGATATTGATCAAGTGGCTCATGACCTCTGGCGAGTGGAGCTTGTACTTGATGTAGGGGTCGAAGTCCGGGTCGTCTTTCGAAAACGTCGCCTTGAACGGCACGAGCACGATGCGGTCGAGGACGGCGCCGGTCTTGTCGCGGATACGCGGCATCGAATTCGCCGAAAACAGTAGTTTGGCATAGCTCGAGAAATCGAACGGGTCTTGACCCTTCCGCTCGGCGTTGACACGGTCACCGCTTACGAGCTTCTTGAAAATCGCGGGGTTTGCGATGAATTCGTCGCCGATGTCGTCGCCGATGTTGGCCAGCTTGCCGAACAGCTCAGCTGTCTTGAACCTCTCACCGAGCTCGGCCAAATCGATGGCCGACGTATTGCTGTCACCGAGCAGCGTCTTGAGCATATCGAGATAGGTCGACTTGCCGTTGGCCTTGTCGCCTACCAAGATGAAACTCTTACGGAGCTCATTGCGTCGATAGAACAGGTAGCCGATGACTTCCTCCAACAATGAGTAGATACCGTCGTCACCGCAGGCGAGGCGGCGAAGTGTCTTATCGGTGAACTCCGACCAAATCGTCGGGTCGTACTCCCACGGGATGCGGTTCGTGATCACGAACTCCGGTGAGAATGGCATGAGCTCACCCGTCTTGAGGTCGTACACGCCGTTGGCGAACGCGATGTAATCGGCATCGGCTGCGGGTGCATCGTCTTGGATAAGCACATCGAGGTAGTTGAGCACCTCGGTTCGCTTGGCCTTCGACAACATAGGCAAATGTTGGATCATCGCATTCTCGATGAGCAGATTGCCCGACACATAGACGCCGTCGCGGTATACGTGAAGCTGATGGCCGATCTTGATGATGCGGTGCTCGTTCTTGAGGTACTCGGCGAACTTGTCGAATAGGAACGTTCCTTTGTGGAAGAAAACGTCTTCGGCGAAGGCGTCGTCGCGGTAGACGACGCTCAGCTCTTGCTGCTCCATGGGCTTTTCGAACATATACCGGTTGATGATGTCCAGGGTCTCGCGCGCCTCGTCTTTCGTGAAACCCTCCGACTGCAGCGTCAAGATGTAGTTGAATAACGCTTGGTTGCGGCCGTCGCCTTCTTCCATCTCACCGAACTCTGGCGTGTACTGCACAGGCCTGAGCCAGCATGGCAGCTCGTCGTAATCTTCGTCCGGCTCGATGTCATAGATCACGTCACGCTCGTGGCCGTCGATTTTCAAACTGCCATATGTGGCTTTCGAGCCGACTTTGATGTCGGCGTCGATACCGACGGCCAGGCGTGCGTGCGTCTTGCATTTCATGCCTTTGGGGTAGCCGACGAAATAGAAATGCTTGCCACGGGTCGTGGCGACGACCTTGCACGCGACCTGTTCGGCCTCGATGATGTCCATCAGCTTCTCGCTCTGCGCCATGTCGTCGACATCGACGAAAATCGTCTCAGGCGCGAGCACTCCGCCGTAGCCGTCGAGCTTGCGCGCTTGGGCCAATGTGAGGTATCGGCCGTCCTTCAACTTCTGCGCACACTTCTTGCCGTTGAGCTTCACATAACCGAGAAATAGACGATCCATCACATCACCCCAAACTGCGCTAGTCGCGTTTTCGCGAGTTGGATATACCAACTTTTGTCCAAATAACCCGGGCACTTCTTGCCGTGCACGTCGCCATTGTCGATAAACGAGTGCTCGCTCGTGTTGCCGAACTTCTCCGGCTTGGCCTTGCCGGCCTTTACTCGCCCGATCATGCCGTCCGACTCACGTGTGGACGCGAATACCCGGAAACACCTATCTGTGAGCCGCTCATGCCCGTGCACGCCATACTTGTATTTGCCGGACACCTTTACCACACGCTGGTAATCGATCAGATCATCATCGGCCGTAATCGTGTCTTCGACGGGTATGCCGTGCACCATGAATTCGACAAGCGCCTTATTGACGACGGCGAGGTCGTAGTCGAGTGGCCCGAGCTTCTTGACATACGCACCTTTCGTCTTCATCGACCCGTCTGCCGCCACGAGGACGTAGTTGTTGACGTCCTTCTGGTAAACGCGGGTGAACTCATCGAATTCCAAACCCATGCCCGTGCGGTGTTCCCACTCATATGCCACGTCGTCGACGCGGTCGTAAAATGCATCAGGCCCGCCATCGAAACCGTCTGGCATGCGGATGAGCACGCCGTCGGTATTGCTCTGGATGATCTCGGCACCTACATCGCGAACGAGCTTGTGCATGAGGTCGATGAGCATGAGCTGCCCGTTGACGCAGACCATGTTGGCCTGTCGCGGGTCATAGAGCGCATTGAACTTATCTTTGCTGGCACCGTAGGTGCCGTTGACGACGAGTTTCAATGCCTTCTGGCGTGGGTCCTTCGCGTGCTTCAGCTCGATTCGGTGGTCTCGAATGCCCTTGAATTTCGACGGGTCCTGCACATTGCGCGACAGCAGCTCGTGCGCAATCATCTCGGCCGGGTAATAACTCTCGACGTCGACGTTGATGAAATAACCCTCACCGGCGTACTGGGCAATCGCTCCGTGTAAGCCTCCCCATGCGCACTTGTGCGGGCAGCCTGCGATGTCGAAATCAAGCGTCACGGAGTAATCTTGATTCGCCGGGTCGAGGTACCACGTGCGGATGAAATCATACGGGCCGAGGTCGAGGCACGGCAACGGCACGATGTCGAACTCATCGTCGCGTGGGCGTGCAGGCCGCTCGGCACCCAAGATGATTGCCGTGAGCTGCGCATCGGTCTTACCGAGGTACACCAACGGCAAATCGAACATTTTGAGCAGGTCCATGCGGGCGTCGAATTCGCTTTTGCGCCGCATGAATACCTCGATGGTCTGCTCGACGTCGTGGCGGCAGTATTTCACAGTCTCGGCGATCTCTGCATCGGTCAGTTTACGGTCGATGTCGAACGGCACTGTCGTCTCGCAGATGTCGTTGCCGAGGTACGCCTCGTGAGTCTTGAGGCCCCTGTCGGTACGCGGGTGGAATACATCGTAATTGACCATATACACCTTGCGCAACAAGCTCGAATATTGCCAGCCTTTATGGCCTTCAGCGATGATGAAATCATTGATCGCCTTCGGGTCGAAGCCACACAAGATACCTTTGAAAATGAACTGATCGTAGTGGATATTATTATAACCTACCCAAATCTCACGCTTGTGCCCTTCGTAGAGCGCGGTGAGCGCGTCGACATCGTTGATGATGACGCGCTCATCGTGTGTGACGGGGTTGATGACTACGACCATCCAGTCGTGTTTGAAAACTTCGAAGTCGTAGAAATTGAGCATCGCCGCACCTAGTCAAGTTCGAAAATATCAGTGATCTGGAAGGTGTCGAAGCCCTTGCTGTTCTCGCCATACTCCAAGCCGTACTCGAATTTGCCGTCGACATACTCGGCAATATCAAGCAGCAAGTCATTATACTCTGCGTAACCAGTGAACTCGACGTCGATGTCGGAACCCTCGGGTAGCAGCGAACGGAGGAAAGCGTTCATGATGTGGATCTGGAAACCCTGGGTGATGACCTGGTTCATGAAAATACGCTGGCCCTTGAACTCGCCGTCGCTCACGATCTTCATCCAGCACGACGCCATCGGCTTGCCGGTCTTCTTGGTCTCGGTGAGCTCGAGCTTGTCGATCGCGACCTCATAGCTGCCGTGTGGCACATCCTTGAAATCGGCACCGCCATCATTTGCCTCGGCGTCTGCGATGTCCTTCTTGAGGCCGTCGATGTCGACCATCTTGTCAAACTTGCTGAAATCCATGATGTGTCCTTTCAAATGTCAAATACTATTTACTCTTCGACGACGCGACGCTTGCGGGTGCGGCGCTTCGGCTTCTCCTCGACAGCCTCGGGCTCTGCGGCTTCCTCGGTGTCGAACGGCGGCTCCTCCTCGGCGACAGGCTTGGCCTTACGTACACGACGCTTCGGCTTCTCCTCCGCGGTATCAGGCTCCTCTACTACCTCGGTCTCAGTCTCAGCCTCAACCTCAGGCTTAGGCTTTGGCTCTGCCTTCTTGCGTGCCTTCGGCTTCTCAACCTCTGCCTCGGCCTTCGTACCCTGTGCCTCGAGCAGTGCTGCGTTGAATGCCTCGACGGTGAGGTCGCAACGGTCACGCTTGAAATCGATACGGCCGCCACCGAAGACGTTCTCATTCTTGCGGAGCTGGAGGAAATGGCCACGCTCATCCATATAGGCGCGGAGCGTCATGGTGACGGTGCCGGCGAGCACGTTCGCGACCTTGTCCGGCAGGTTCGGCTTGAATGTCGAGACCTTCATGCCGTTGGCGTACGTGATCTCCGTGACGAGCTCCTTGGAGATATAGATGATGCGGTAGCCGAGGGACTTGAGGCGCTTCATCTGGCTGAGGAACTCAGTACGTACCATGTCCCAGCCCTTGCCGTAACCGCCATCGCTCTCATGCTTGATGCCGAGCTGGTCGAACACATAGAATCGGCAATGCTCGTAGAGGTCTTCGACCAAGTCGAGCGCAATGACGTGGAAGCTGTTATCGTGCTTCTCCAACTCGTCGATGACCTCGCGGAACTTCGACCATGCGAGCACCTTATGGCTCATACGGCCTTCGGTCACGAGCTCGTCTGCAATCTGGATAAACGGGCTCGTGATGTTCTGGGTGTTGCCGTCAGTGTTGATGAACAGCACGTCGTCGAAGTGGTCGACAAACGTCGACTTGCCGACATAGCTGTCAGCGTAGATCCACATATCAGGGTCGGTGATGACGGCCTCGGGGCGGCGTTCATTCTTGGGCAGGATAAGCATATCATTTCCTCCTAGACAGAAATCTTTGTAATCACACCAGTCGCATAGGCGCGACTCATGTTTTGGGAATTCGGTGGCATTCGCCATCGTGCAAGTGCCGACTGTGAAGTCGGCAACTTTCTCGGGATCATACTGGACGCGGTACAGAGTCGGCCACATGTCTTCCAACGTCGCAGCGAGGCGCTCGCGGAATTGGTAGGGGTCTTCGGTCTTCTTCTGCCTAATCATTGTCTTAGGCACAATCAGGAAGGCCATGTCTTGGATGATCTCACCGGGGTGCGTCTTCTCGTAGAAATACTTGTAGACGCTGAGCTGCCCACTTTCTAGGTACCTGTCGACGTTGTTCGAATACTTGAAATCAAGCATCGTCCACAGGCCTTTGCCACGGGGGATGAGCATATCGATAAACCCGACGAAACCGCTGTCGTCCTCAACCTTCGTTTCAAATACCGGGTCTGTGTCGTCGTCCAACACGCCCCATGCGAGCTCGCGGGCACGTTGGCCGAGTACGCGAATCTTCATGAGCTCGTTGACCATGAGATCGGTCATGACGGGGTATGCGGCTTTGTAGTTCGCGATAGCCTCGTCGACACCGACTTCGATGCACTCATGCAGCATCGTGCCGATCACGAGCGGGTTCGCAGCATCGCAGTTGAACGGCACTTCGAGGCCGTCGACATAGTTGAGTTTGAACTTACGCGGGCACTGGGTGAAGGTACCTACCCTCGAATATGAGGTCTTGAACATCGCAGTTTCCTCCTTTCTCCTTCAGGCGTTGTACTAGCCGTTTGAACTGGGCAAAATCATCCGGCCAGACGATGACGGCTATGCCTCCGCTTTCCGTTATCTTCCCGCAGTGGTATACCTGCAGCGGCGACGGCTTGCCATTTGGGCCTTTAAGCTCGATGCCGACGAAACGGCCGTTGATACACGCCAAGATGTCCGGCACACCCGCACGTGTGTTGCGGTTGGCGAAAAACTTGACGTGCCATACGCCTTGCGACTCGAGCCACCGTTTCAGACGGTTCTCGAAGTTCTTCTCACCTGCCAATTAGTCACCTCCCATCTCGAACAGCTTCTCGGTGTAGTCACGCCGCATAGCCAACGTATCGTAGATCTTCTCTTCGACCGTGTCTTTAGATACGAGCTCATAATAGGTGCACGGCTTGTCTTGGCCGACGCGGTGGATACGCTTCTTCGACTGCTCGAAGAGCGACGACGCCAGAGGCGGCGAGAAATAGACGCAAGTATCGGCTTGCTGCAAGTTCACGCCCATTGCACCAGACTGGTATTGAATGAGCGCGACCCCGTCGTCGGTATCGAAAAACGGCGACAGGTCATGCGTCTTGCCGTTGAGCACACCATACGACCTGTACCTCTTCTCCAATTCGGCCGTGAGCCCTTCGAGCTCGACGTCAAAATTGTAGAACACGACGAGCCGTTTGCTCGTAGCGTCCAGCAAATCACCGAACGCCTCGAGTTTGGCGCGAGAATACGCAGCAGCCAATTGACGCTTTGCCGTGAGGTCGCCGAACACCGTGTCGCCGACGAAATCACGGCCGAAAGCCATAATGACATTCGTCTTGGCGAACTTGCGGTAATACTCACTCATCGGCACATCGATGCGGATGAAACGCTGATCAGGCAGGTCGATGACGTCGTCGGTCTTGAGGAAATCGCAGCCAAGTTCCTTCATCTTGCGCACCAGCCTCTCCTCGTTCTTGTAACCCGTCACCTTCGTGATCGGGAAACCCTCGCGCATCGTCGTTTCCGATTCGACGTATTGCCGCCAAAACAGCTTCTCGTCGATATGCCAACCGAGCATGTTCAGCTGTGTCCACAGCCGTTCGTATTTACCGTCGACCGGTGTGCCCGACAGCAAAATGAGCTCATTTGCCTTATAGGCTAGCCTCATCGCTGCCTTGGTGCGCTTCGACGACTTGTTCTGCAGTAGCGACGACTCATCGAACATTACTGCGAAACACTTCAATGCCTGAAGGTTAGGACGTCTCCATAACAGGTCGTAATTGATCACACCGACAGCATCCGGCAAATCTGGGTAGCTCATCGACAACTCGAAATTCGCCATGCCGTCTGGCGTGGTCAAATCGAGGACGTCGATGTCGTAATGACTTCGAAAATGGCTGACCCAATCGGCTACTTTAGACTTCTGGCATACGACCAAAGCCAAATGCCAACACTTGTCCGACATCAATTTCTCTGCACCGGTGAACGTCTTGCCGAGTCCCATGTCGTGGTAGAACGCACACGCGCGTTTACCGTCGACACGGTCAAGTGCTGCCTGCTGGTAAGCGAACAGGCCCATTAGGCGAAAAACATCGACTTGATTTCCTCGCCCGTCAAGTCGTACCGGTCTGCGATAGCCTTTATCTCAGACTGCTTGAACTCGGCTTTGCCGTTAATCTTCCACGACAACGTCGATTTGGTAATGCCGAGCATTCGTGCGAGCCCGCTTTGGGTATCGCCGAACTCGCGGATCGTTTCATATAGGCTTTTCATCTTTCACCTCCTTCGATCGGCGGACCTTATTATACAACGTTTTCTTTCGATTTATTTGAGTTTTTATAACTTTTTCGAAATACCTGTCACACTGTCAAACACCTGTCAAACGGCTGATTTCAGGCCTGTTTGACAGTAAGTCGCATCACTACGTCGCATTTCTCGCCTCCTGTCACACTGTCACACAGTTTTCTCCCCTATCCTTAGATAATTTGACTTATATATATATATATATATAAGGTCTATTAGATATATAGATAAAAAATATCTAATATAGGGGCCCCTTGTTGTTTGACAGCTTGACAGGTGATGAGAAACGCGAGATAGAAATGCAAACACCTGTCACACTGGCCCTTTTAGGAGTGTGACAGGTGGTTGACACTGTTTGACAGGTGATAACTACCGTAATGCGTAGATCTGGGACATGACGACGCCATACTCTTTAGGGCACACGGCTTTTATACATTCCATGTGTTTGTCGAGTATTCCCATGAGTGCCGCGTAGTCCACACTTGACGCGGCCTTCAGAAACTCAGAACCAGTGAGTTCGTCGGTAATGCGCGGTTCTGTCGCTGTGGCGTCTACGGTAGGCTTTTTGAGGTGATCGCGGACAATATACAATCATGCGAGTCTCTCGCATACGGCATAAGACGTATCGCGCTTCTCCAGGTCGAGGATCTCCTCTTCGATGGTCTCAATCGACACCATTTCGTTCACCCCTAACTGAGTTTCTTCCCGATGTCATGTAGCTTCTTCTTATATTTCTCGTGTAGCTCATGTTGCATAGGCACGATGACTTGCATGTCGTAATCGACGGCACTCAATTTGAGCGCCAAGCGGTCGGCATACTCGCATTCGTCGTCGACATCTCGCACGAGCTCGTAGATCACGCCTGCCGCGGCGACTTCCCCTGCATCATAGAGGTCTTTGGCCGACTTCGCATAGAGCTCCTTCGTGTCGTGTGTACACTCCGCTTCACTACCCAAACATTCGCTTGATTACGCTTATATCGATACCGTGCTCACTCGCGATCTGCTCGGGGCTCTTGCCCTTGTTCACATTGGTGAACTCTGCGAATTGTGGGTTGCTCTGCATCATCTGGTGCATGACTTGCTCTGGGCTTGCGTGGCGCATCATGTTGACAGCCTGCATTGCAGATTGCAAGGGATTTGGTTTCTGTGTGCCACCGAACAGGCTACTCGCCATTGTCGATCGCCTCCCTCAGATGCTTCATCGCTGCATCGAACTCGTCGCGTGTCACGTATTGCGGCACAGGTTCCGGCTTGTCTTCGACCAGCTGAAATGCAAAAGCACGGATGGTCGGAAAACCGGCACCATCCGTGCTTTTAACATACATGATGTCGTTATCTGCGTCGAACAGGGGCACGACAGAATTGGGAGGCATTTGGTATGCCTTTGCCCCATCCATACCAGTGACACGGATCAGCTGCATCCCCTACTGCATCTGGGCACGTTGCTGAAATTGCTGCATCTGGTCCATGGCGAATTGCGGCGTGCCGACAGGTTGGTACGCGTTGTAATTACCGAACATCATGCTTTCTCCAATCTTTCATCAACGGCGGGTGCCGTCGGACACATAACACTGGAGACGGTCGAGTGCATAACCGTACACGCCGGCATAATCATCGCCGCCGTAAGTCGTACCGTCGTCGCATACCTCATCCCAGTAGCCAGCGTGAGCCACGTCCTGAGAACGGTAGTAGACCTGCTTGTAGTCACCGTTCGGCGTAATGTAATACATCTGAACGCCGTCGATCGTCTGGCCCCAGATGCCCGCCATGCCATTTACAGAATCGTTGTAATTGGCAGCCTGCACCCAGTCGAGCCAGCCGCTTTCCTTGGTGTGGACGCGGTAGCGCAGGGTGCCGCTATCGACCCACGCGATGAGCATGTCATGGGAGCCGTAGGGCATACCGGCGAAGCCTTCGCTATTGGAATCGTTGAAATTGGTCACTGCGCTGTTCCATGCACCGTAACGGTTATGGAGCGCATAGTGAATATTGACCGACTTGCCCGTGGACTTCGGGAACTTGATACGCGTGGCAGAGGTGGAAGGCTGGTACGTACCGCCGTTGCCGTCCGTAGGTGCGATCGGCGCGATATAACCGCTACCCATGTAGGCGGCGACGTCGCGCTTGAAATCGTCCCAAGTCTTACCGTACTGACGGAAATAACCGATCGGGTCAGTGTGGTCAGACCCGCCCCAGGTACGTGCGGCTTCGTAATGGCTGAGCAGGCGGCTGGTGTCCCAACCATGTGCACGGAGCGTATCGCCTGCCCACTTCACGGCTTCAGTCCATTGCTTAGCGAAGTCGGTGGCATTCGTTGCGTGTGCGAGCTCGATGCCGATCGTACACCAATTGCCATTACCTACGTGCCAGCACAGGCGGTTCTGCGGTACCGTGTCGTATACTTTAGATCCATCTAGTTCCATAACGTCATGCACGGCGTAAGTATCATCACGTGACCACAAAAGTACATGGTTCCATGCACTTGCGCCTGGGTTAGCCGTCTCATGGATTACGAGGTATTGTGGTGACAGCTGCCCGTGTCCGTTGCTGACGTAATTTGTGATCCGCTCGTAGGCATAACCAGTCGTAGGTACTGCGAGTGCTAATGCGATGGCGACCGTACTTGCGCCCAATGCTAATCGTCGAGCGAGGTGATGCTTAGATAGATATCCAGCAACACACGTATTTGCCTCGATACCCAAATTACTCACACTTTCCGATAGTATTACCATTGTTACTCATTCGAAGTCTTCGCAGTGGCATGGGACACGCCGATGAGTGAGCCCACGAGCGTACCAGTCGCAGTGATGACCGTCACGGCGATGCCGGTAAACTCCCACCCACACGCGGTGCCGACAGTGCCGACAAACGTTGCGACCGCTGGGAATGCAATGAGGCCTGCCCACTTGAGGATGTTATATACCTTGTCAGGGATGATGTACTGCATAATTTCCCCTTTAATCTTGGTGTGCTTCCATGATTTCATTATACATATGTGTACCGGGTCCGTTTAGCCCCAATTCATCATGGTAATGATGATACACATCGTCTACTTGCTGTTTTTCAGCAGCCGAGCATGGATGGCCTTCTATGACAAATCGTCGGTGTAGATCTTCGAGCCGGTAAAACAGTAGCTCACCGAGCATAGCGCGATTTTGTACGCGTTCTTCGTGTTCACGACGTGACATGTTATACAATTGCCCAGTGTTGGTTTTGATCGCATTTAACAACCAACCGATTATTGTACCCATAATCGTGGTCACAACAGTTGTGGTTATATAGTTAAACATCAAATACCTCTTAAACGAGAACGATGACTGTGCTGCCCCTGTGCGAAGCCCTCAACGATCATGTTGTTAAAGACCTTGGACTCGATCGTAGATATGGATTACTTGTTGGGCTCACGATTAGTCGGCTCGGCGTAGATCCATGTGGCGCTACCGTTGAGCGAATTTGCCTTTGAATGAGTGGGTACGCCTGCGTAGATGTATACATGCTCATCGTCGGAATATTTGCCGGGGATCCACATCTGTCCAACGTTATTGGTCTGTTTATGCGAGAGCGTGTCATAAAAATTGAATTCCGGTCGGAATTTGTACGGAATGACATTCGGAATCTTCCATGGTGTCCCAGGGTCTAGTTGGTTGATGTCAATGACCGTGAGTGTCGCTATGCCGCCTCTGGCGTAGAACACTACCTCACCGCAGTTCGCATCGGAATAAAGCCAATAGAACGAGTCCTGAAATACTGATTCCCCGACGGACTTGAGCGAGGCCACTGGGTCAAAGAGTGCCACAGGCGTGCCGACACTGATGCCATTCAGCGGGATGCGCCAGAGCTTGAGGTCGTTAGATGTCGTCGCGGGGTCTGCAGCAGTCCCCGTGCTGGGCGTGCCCTTGATGACCACGGGCGTGATGCTCTCGATACCGGTGTTGGTCTTAGCATAGCGCGCAATGACCAAGTCGTTACGTTTCTGGCCCTGTGTGCCGGACTGAACGGTCAAAGAGGTCGCAGCCTGGTTCCAAAAGCGCTTGCCGCCAACCATGCCGACGCCTGTACCGAGCGTCGCGTTGTTCGCGCTCGCCATTGTGAGCTTAAAATTGTTGCCGTACTCAAGCACGCAATCCGCCTTGCCGATGGTAGCGATATTCAATGCCGACAGGTCGTCCGAGCTGATGTGCTTGGCCCCCGTCATGCCGTCCACGATTTCAAATGCCATGTCGCTACTCCTTCGCGTTACTCATGAACTGCTGGAACTCGCCATCGTGCTTGGCGGCGAGCTTCTTGTACTCGTCCGTGCACCCCTTGCACAGCAAGCGCGTGGCACTGCTGCCGTACTGGTCGAAGCGCTCGACCTCGCGCCAGTCCCCCGCCGCAGCAGCGCCTTGCTGGAGGTACGCATCCGCGCCACATCGGTCACAGGTGTAGTGGGTGAAGTTCTCTGTCTTTGCCATGTTCTCTCCTTTACGCTGTTCTCAGCCATGTGCACGGCCCGACGCTCGGTACCCGCACCCATGTGCCGCCGATTTTGTTCGGGTCGAACGAGCTGTTCGTCTCCAAGTACTCGCCGACGTGGTGGGCAATTAGCCACGTCGCGTTCTGGTTGGCCGCATCGAGGATATACTGCCATGGCACCCACGAAGAGCCTGACTTACCACGTCGCAACCATATATTACCAGCGTTCATGGCGATCTGCTTCGGGTACCCGCCAGCATCGTCGCCCCACTGCACGAAGGTGACGAGGGTGACAAATGTCTCGTTACTCGGAAGCCCGATAGCGCTCGCGTACTTGAACTCGATCACCATCTCGTGCGCGTGGTTATGCATGTACCACGCCGGGGTCTGGTTATCGTTGCGCGTGTCCTTGATCTCGCAGCCGCTCGGACCCTGCGGGCCAGTCGGCCCTTGCGGGCCTGTGTCGCCTTTCGGACCCTGGATACCCTGAGGCCCCTGCGAGCCAGCTGGGCCAGTGGGACCAGTCGGCCCTTGCTTTCCCGTCGGTCCTTGCGGGCCGGTGGCACCAGTGGCGCCTTTCGGTCCTTGCGGGCCGGTGGCACCAGTGGCGCCTCGCGCACCCGTGGCTCCCTGCGGCCCGGTAGCACCGGTGTCGCCCTTGGGGCCCTTGATGTTACCTACAAGGTATCTCGCCATGATCACTCACCTATCTCGTAGTAAAGCTCGCCAGTGGTTGAATCGTATGAGAGTGGCGGTGCCGCCGCCCCGTCTGCCACGTGCGACCAGAGGTTGCCATCGGAATCGACCGTGAGAGAGAAGAACCCCGACAGCGGGACGGTAACGCCGGAGTCGCCGCGGTCGCCCTTCTCACCCTTCGGCCCTTGGATGCCCTGAGGCCCTCGTTCGCCTTGCTCGCCCTTGACGCCCTGCGGGCCCGTCGCACCGGTAGCACCCTTCGCGCCGGTCGCACCAGTAGCTCCTGTGTCTCCCTTTGGCCCTTGCGCGCCAGTGGCACCAGTGGCGCCTTTCGGTCCTTGCGGGCCGGTAGCACCATTCACACCGGTCGCGCCGATAGGGCCCTGTGCACCTGTCGGGCCTTGTGCGCCCTTTACGCCGGTCGCGCCACTCATGTCTGCTATGAGCGAATAGCCATTGGACGTCTTCACGTACAGCTCAGCATTGTGCGGGTCCTCGACATTCGAGCTGATCACAACGAAACCGCCGACCTTCACACCGTCCGTCTTCCATCCCGCCTGCATTGCGCCGTAGCTGGCGTATACCTTCGAGATGGAAAAACCCTCGCCTGTGTCGCCCTTAGGGCCTTGGACACCTTGGACACCTTGCAGACCACGCGGGCCGGTCTCGCCTTGGATACCCTGTGGGCCTTGCTTTCCCTGCACGCCCTGCGGGCCTTGCTCACCGGTTTCGCCCTTAGGGCCCTGCGGTCCAGTAGTACCTTTAGGGCCTTGCGGGCCAGTCGGCCCTTGCGGGCCTGTGTCGCCTTTCGGACCCTGCGGGCCTTGGGAACCGCGCTCACCAGTTGCACCTGTCTCGCCCTTAGGGCCTTGGATACCAGTGGCGCCGCGTGGGATACCGAGCGAGAGCGTCTTGACGAGCCCCTCGCCGGATAGCGACGCGGTGGCGTCCGCACCCTCTGCGAGCGTAGACACCTTACCCATGGCGATATCCGCCTGTGCCCACGTCTGGAGCGAATTCGAGGCGTCCGTTACGGCCTTGTCGGCCTTGGCCTCAACGGCCTTGAGCGATTCCGCGTCGACCTCTGCACTGAATGTGTAGTTCTCGAGCTTCAGGCCCTTTCCAGCAAGGTACGCGTGCCCGCCACCTCCACCGGCGATCGCGCTGGATGAGTTCTTCGTCGTGGTCTCGCTGCCGACCTCATACCTATATGTTGCCACGCCGCGTGAGACCTGCACGATCTTCTTCACCACGGTCGCGCTGACGGTCTTACCATGTACGTTATCGCGCGCCGAGATGATGTCGCCGACATCGACGTCGATGTCGTCGTGCGTATCGACCTCGACGCTGCCTTGGGTCTGGTACTCCCTGAGCTTCTTGCCGCCCTCCTCCTCGAGCTTCGCCTCGTCGGCGTTGCTGTAGTCGTAGAGCGCGCATATCTCGTCGACTCCAAACAGGCTCTGAGTGTGGCTGACGTTGCCGGCCGCGTCCGCGTAGAAATGAACAACAGCGCGGTTCTCGAGCTCACCCGTGCCAGCACAGACCAGGTGGTTCACGCAGCGGTGAACCGAGGTCAGTGTGAAGTCCAAAAGGTCGGAATCGACCTTGTTCGCATAGTCTACCGCGGGCGGCAGAGAGATTTCCACCTTGCCACCCTTGCGGCGCATGACGACCTTGCGGCCATTGGCCTTCGCCATGGCTTTCAGGCCGCTGTAGCCGTCCACGAATCGATCGAAGGCGTAACTCACCGACGTGTCGTCGGAAGCGACGGAGAACAGCCCAGAAAGCCCCATGCGCTCGATGAGCGACGCGAGCGCATCGCCCGCCTTACCACTGACGGAGAGGTATCCACTTCCAGAATCGGGGAGCAAACGCTTGCCCGCCAGGATGCCGTGCCAGGTACGGCCCCTGCACAGGATTGACCCCGTGGCCTCCCTGCCAGCATCGTAACTTACTTGGTCGATAATGCCGCCGTACTCCGTACCGTCGATGAACACGAGTTGACCCTCGACAGGTGCCTCATCAGCACGCGCCTCGAGTTTCAGCGCGTTCTCATCGCTGCCGAATGCGAGATCGAGCTCGAAGTCTTCAATTTCTCGGATATCTCCGAGTGTTGAATCATGTATTACTAAGACCATGAAGGCTCGCCCTCCTCTTCATATAAAGTGAGGTCGAAACCGAAAGAGTTGTCCCACGAGATTTCAGACGTGCCAGCGGGTACGCGCTCGAAGATGTACTCACCAGACCCCGCACCGCTGCCTCGATGCGCCTTGCTGAAAGCATCCATCGTGGTGCCATCAGCGGCGACCACGGTGACTGTTCGGCGCAACGGGTCTATGTCCATGTAGCCGCCATCTGGCACCGTCACGTCAACCTGGTACCGGTTACCGGCCAGACGTACGGAAGGGTTGACCGCTGGCCCATACACGATGAGCTTCGCGGGGCTGTTTGAATACCCCGGATTGATCGCATATTGTCGCGGCGCCGTCACGCCGAGGTCGTACGGCAAATCGTGCGGCAAGTCGAGGAATTCGTAATCATCCGAGGCACGCACTGGCACGAACGCCGTCGTCGTACCCCTGAGCCATACACCGTCAAGCAGAATCATTGTCAGCTTCGTCGCGAAGAAATTACTACCGATGCCGTCGACATCAGAAGCCACGACAAAACAGCGCTGAAACCAACCATCGACGTAGATAGTGCCTGGTGTGCCCTTCTGCATGTCGGAGTCGGCGCATCGGCGGAAATCGTCAGCCTGCGCCATATTTGCGAAAAACGCCTTGAACGAGACTTTGCGGGCACCGCGCGAGGCCGAGGCCAAGGCGCGATACCCAATCTTGTAGTCCCATTCGCGGCTGAATAGGTCGTTTGGCTTACCGACATAGATACCGGAGTTTAGCGGGATGATGGCACCGGTGCTAGACTCATATACGATATCAAGCATACGCGACCGCCTTCCTTGCCTTGCGTCCGAACTCCGATTCGCCCATGACAGGTGTGAACTCTGCAATGATAGCCGGCAAGTTCTCTGCCAGCCAGCTGATAACGGCCGATTCGCCGCCTGCTACATTGCCGACGCCCGGCACGGCGATATCTTGTGCCGTTGAAATCATACTGCGCATCGCGTTATCTGTAGACTTCGACAGCAAGTCTGCGTCATCGTCGACACCGAGCGCTGCGCCTTGCATGGTGTATTGACCGATCTTGCGGAACACACGCGACGGGGAGTGGATGCCAAGCAGGTTTTTTGCGCCTTCGATGGCATTGCCGACAGCACCCTTAACGGCATCGATCAACTTGCCGGCAGCACCCGTAACGCCGTTGACGAGGCCCTGGATGATGTTCGAGCCGATCGATGTCACTCGACCGGGTATAGATGCGAGGCCGTTGATAAGGTTGCTCGCGAACTGAGTAGCTGCGCTCGTAGCATTGCTCGCGAACTGCGACACCCAGCCGACAACGGTCGAGATGACGCCGGAGAGCCATGACGCTATATTGCCGGGCAGTGCCGACATGAAACCCGCGATACCGGAGATGAAACGCGAACCGGCGCTCACGGCATTCGACGCCATGTCGGCTACCCATGCGACGACATTCGCGATGACTGTCGACAGGAACCCAGCGATATTGCCCGGCAGCTGTGCGAACCATTGCACCAATGCATTGATTGCGTTCGGCAGGTCGACCGTGAAGAACTGCACGACACCGGTAACGAACCCCGAGATGTCCTCATACAGCTGCGCGAAACCAGTGATCACAAACGCGACAACTTCTGTAATGGCCGCAAACAGCTTGATAGCCGTGCTGATCGCCGCCGCCAATGCGACGCCGAAGAGGTTCGCGATGAATTCGAGCAGGGGCTGTGCTGTCTGGATAGCCCCGAAGAAATCATTGAAAGCAGGTGATAGCGTGTCGATCGCGGGGAGCACTAGGTCGTTGACGTTATCGCCGAAAGTCTTGACGCCAGAGCTGATCGCGCTGAAAACGCTGTCCGCTGCGTCGGCTGCCGGCTTCAAATTGTCGTTAAATACGCTTTCGAGTTTGCCGACGACTTTGTCGACACCGGCAAATGCATCACGCATCGGCCCTTGCACAGCTTCAGGCATGACGCTGATGAGTGCAACACGGAGATAGCGGCCGACATTAGGGGCATAGTCTGCGACTGTCTGGCCGAGGGTCACCATGATCTGGCCGGCCCTCTCGATGATTTTCTCGCCTGCAATGGCGACTGATCCGACGAGTTGGTCCGTCAAGACTTCCATGTCTGCGTCTTCATTGCCGAGGCCGGTGAGCCAGTTCTCCCATGCGGCCTTCGCCATGTTGACGGAGCCGGAAATTGTATTCGCTGCCTCGTCTGCCGTCGTGCCGGTAATGCCCATCTCGTCTTGTACGATGTGGATGGCCTCGACGATGTCGGAATATGAGTCGACAGAGAAATCGCGCACTTTGCCTTGCGCCGCCGAGAACTTCTCGGCATCTGAGAGCAGGCGCTCCAATTCTGATTTAGTGCCACCGTAGCCGAGTTTCAGGCTGTCGAGCATCTCGTAATTGCCGCGTGACAGCGACATATACGCTTCTTGGACAGTCTCGAGCGATGTGCCCATCTTGTTGGCGTTGTCGCTCATGTCCGTAATGGCGGTGTTGGCCATATCGGCCGCGGCCTCAGTGTTGCCGCCGAGTGAGCTGATCAACGCTGCGGCGAAGCTCGTCGAGATCTCCATATAGCGGTTGGCTGAGACGCCGGCCGTCTGGTAGGCATTTGCCGCGTACTGCTGCATTTTGCCTGACGAGTTTTTGAACAGGGTGTCGATACCGCCGACGAGCTGCTCGTAATTAGAATATGCGTCGAGTGCAGTCTTGCCGATGGCGACTGTCGCGGTACCGACTGCCGCCACAGCCGCAACGCCGGCTTTAGCGGCGGCACCCAGTTTGTTCTTGATGCCGTCGCCGATCTTGTCGACCTCGCCGGATGCCTGGTCGTCGCATGTGATCTTGACGGCGAGGTCGAGTAGATTCATACGACCACTAATCCCGCCCTTTTCGTGACGTCCGCCACTACCGCGGCGGCGTCGATGTCTTCATATACCTTGGGCCGGACTTGGTCGTACCAACGGCGACCGATAAACTTATGTTGGCCCATGAGGTATAGGGAGTCGGTGACGTATACCTTAAACGCCATCTCGTCCCGTTCTTTCCTATAGCGGGCCAGTGTGAACTTGACGAATGCGTCTGCCCTTAGAGGACCTCGGAACTCGCCGAGGCAGCGCCAGGCGCATCTGCGTCCTTCTCCGTCTTTTGCGATGATAAAAAATCGAGGAACGCATCGTCGGTAACGAGCTCCATGACATCGGTGAATAGCTTGGGGAAATCAAGCGATGCAGCATACTGCTCAGGCGTCACGCCCTCGATCGCCGCCATGATGGCGGTGATGTCGGCCTTATGGCCCTTGAGCAAAACGGGCAGGCCCTTGCACATACGTTTCGCGAAGAAGTCGCGCGCCTCCATGCCCTCCGGCACGGCTTCGCGCTTGAACATCGCGGCGACGTCCTTGTCCTGCACCATGTTCGCGATGGGGTCGATGATGTCGGCGATGACGTCGAGGACGCGGTCACCCTTGATATCACTGAGTTTCATTTGTTTCTCCTCCTTCGGGCTGACGCCTAGGCGTCAGCAGAACCTGCCTTGATGTAGAGCTCAAACGGGACGATGTCGGTGTTCTCAATGCTGTAGTGGCCGGTGTACTCGAACTCAAACGTGCCCTTCGCCTTGTCGCCAGACTGGATCTTGAAACCGCCAGTCGACAATGCGTTGATGAGCTTGATCGCGATAAAACCTGCCTTGCCGGCAGACGAACCGTCGTCGTTGACATCGGAGTAATCGCCGACCCACCAGAGATCTTTGAAATCTTCGGCGTCGACCGAATTGCGGGGCACGACCTTAGTCGGGTCGTTGCTCGCGACTGCAGCGGTGCCGATGACAGACACAGCAGCCTTAGTGTCCATCGTCACGAACGAGCCGGACATCTTGGCTTCCCAGCTGTCGAGCTTCTTGAGCTCTTTCATGTTCTTCGGGCAGTTATCGATGTCTTCGCCGAAATCGCTGAATGACGGCGTTGCCTCGAACGACACGCCGCCGCTAGTAGCACCGACGATATTAGCCGCACTGAGCTCGCCGGTCGCCGGGTCGAACTCAGTGCTGAGGATACCCGCATTGAGCTGGAGCTTCTTGAAAGTATCCGTCGGGATCTGTGTGAACTTAGCCATTTAACTTGTCCTCTCAAAACGAGGTGATAAACTCTGCCGTCACATTGATGTGGCGGCGCTTGACCTTGTCGTCTGCGGTATCGCCCATGCTCTGGCAGAACGGCGAGCCTTTTTTGAGTATGATTCCGCCGCCGTCGCATGGGATACACTTGCAGCCGACGAGTGCCTTTGAGACTTCACGCGCTTTCGCGTTCGGCTCAGCCTCGGAGTCGCCACGATACCAAATATCCATCGATAACGCGACTTCCCCGCCCCAGAAATCATCGGTTGCGAGCTCATACGTGATATACGGGAACTTTGCATTGTCGGGCACAGATGTCGCGGCATACGCCTTGACACCGAAGCCAGCCATGAAATTGTAGACCGCGGTGGCTGGTGTCATGACAGGCTCCATTCCTCGGCGCTCACCTGTTCAAACTGGAACGATGCGACAGGCGGCGTGCGCTTGTCGTCACCATTCGACGTGACGCGGAATACCTGCCCGTCCGATTTGCGCTTGAAAACGTCGTGGAACTCGAGCGCGGCATTTGCTGACGTGGTGACGGTATACGTATTCGTGAGGCCGTCCTTCTCGGCGATACGTGCCTCGAGGCTCGTATCCTTCACGATTGCAGCATCGAATTCGGCGCCTTCCTGCCAGGTAGTTGTGAAACCGCCTTCACCGTCAGACACCTTGGCCTTGTTCATCATGACGCAAGGCCCCTTGAAGGCATCGATCAAACTCATGGCAACTTCCTCCAACGATTGAGGCGTCGGCGAAATGCGTCTTGCCATCGCACGGTCATACCGTCGGAAGCGGTGGCCTTCGTATACGAATACCCGCCAAACGATTCAGACGTATATGCAGAGTCAGGATTGGCCTTACGCCACGCCTCGATTTCATTTGCGATGTCAATGATCACCTTCGGCACCGCCAGCGCCCACACTTCGCCATCGAATACCTCATCTGTGAGGTCTGATGCCGGGTACTGGTGCAGGCCGTCGTTGAAAACACTGCCGACGATGCGGTAATACTGGCCCGGCTTGACGAAGCCATGCGGGAGGGTGAGCTCGCCGTCCATGACAGTGAGCTCACCTGCGAGGTAATCGCATTCAAACCAATTGTGGATCTCAGCGAGCAACTCCTCCAGCATGTCGGCTCCTTAGGCAGTCTTCGGTGCGGTAATGATACCCTTCATATGGCCGGCCTTCAAAGTGTTTTTGAGGGCGACACCTGCGACGAGCTCAACCTCGCCCTTCTTGACCGCACCGGGGAGTGTGAGGTCAGGCATGTAGGACGTGATGACCTTGGTACCAGTCGGGGAGATACCATGGAATGCATCGAGGCCGAACTTGACGGCATAGATGTCGGAAGTGCCGAAGGTGTCGGAACCGGCTGCGGTGTCGGCGACGATGTCGACAGTCTTGGTGCCGGTGCCGTCATAGAACTCGCCGGCGTCCATGAGCGCAATGCCGTTATACATCTCGACGCCACGACCGAAATCGTCCTTACTGACCTCATAATAACCGGCACGGCGTGCGATACCACGGAGCTTGGAGAGCATCTTGCGGTTCATGAGCAGCATATCGGGCATGCCGTCGAGGCCGGAGATGAACTCGTCGAGCTCGTCAAGGAACTTGTTGTAGTTGGCGTCCACATTCGCGCTGGTGGACAGGTCCGCGGTGGCGGTGTACTCAGTGGAAGAGTTGGCGAGCAGCTTGTTGAGGCCGTCGAAAGTACCGGTGGTCTTACCGGCGCCTGCGGTACCAGCCGCGGTGCCGTTGATCACGCAATGCGTGAAGAAATTGGCAGTAGCCTTGATCTTCTCGTCAGCCTGGAACACGAGCTCATCGATGGCGCCGGAAGTGTCCTGGATGACGCGGTCGACCTCGAAAGCGCCGCCCATGATGATGGCCTGCGTGGTCTTCTTCTCACGCTTGGCCTCGTTAGCGGTGTACTCAGAGTTGATCGCACGGACGGCGGCAGTGGAAGGCGTCTTCAGCTGCGTGTAGCCATAGACGAGCGTGGAGCCACCGGTACCGGGGGAGATGGCGTTATCGAAAGTGAGGCGGTCGAGGAGCAGGGAGGATCGACGGAACATGTCGACGACCTGCTGGTCGACCTTGTCGGCCATGCCGGCCTTGGCCTCTGCAAGGGTGATAGGCATAATTGCCTCCTTTAATCAGTGTTCTGTTTGGTGTACTTCTGTCGCAAGGCGTCACCCAGCGACTTCGGTTCTGCCGCGCCGTCGCCACCAGCAGGCGGCGTATCGACTTTCGCGGGCTTCGTATTCGTGGCCGGGATAAAATCGGACCACTCGCCTTTGACCTTCTCCGTGACCTTGTCGGCGTCCTTGATGGCGCCGTCCTCGACCACGATGTCGGATAGGTCGGCGACACGCATCACGGCATCCATGCGCTTGGGGTCGACGCCTGCATCGGTGAGCAGTTTACGGTACAGCGATTTCTTCTCGCGATCGGCGGCAGCCTTAGCGGTATCCGCCTTAAACGCCTCGAAATCGGCGTGCTCCTTCTCGAACTTCTCTTTGTAACCGTCTGCCGGCTTGGCCTTGAGCTCCTCGAGCTCTGCCTCGGCCTTCTTCAGTCGGTCCGCAGCGTCCTTGAGCCCATCGCGCTCGTCCTTCAGCGCATTGACGGTCTCGGTGTGTGCGTCGATGATCTGGTCGATCTTCTCGTCTTCGATCCCCATAGATCGAAGCAGCTTGCGGGTAAGTGCCATGGTGTTCGCTCCATTCCTTCGGACTCTGGGGCACATGCTTCGACCCCATACTGTATAGCGCATTGCTTCGCGCATTTAACATAAATAATACCAGGTTAACTGCTGCCGCCGAGGGCTTTTTTCAGCACTTGGCGGTATTGCGCACCGTGTTCGGAAGCCGCGGGCCTCAGGAAAGGCTGTGCCTTCTGGCGCGAAGTGCCGAGCTCGACGTACGGCGCATATTCGACATTAGTGCCGATGTACACGGCGTTATCGGCGGTATCAACCTCGTACGTGATCGATCCACGCAGGTTGCCAGTGTCGACCGGGCATTTCTTCTCAGCGTAATTCTCAGCCAAAAGCCCGATCTTCTCGAGCGCGACACCGATCGCCGAATCGATGCCGTCGACTACCTGCTCGGTGTTGTCTTGCTTCACCGTGACGTCACCGGCCATGTCATGCCTCCTCGATATAGAACGGGCAATCGGCACCGTCGAAATATACGGCGTCCGGCTTGATGTTGCCGAGGCGGCGCTCGTATGCCATGCGATACGACTTGTCGGGCGAGTCCTCCCACGGTGCCGGGCCATGTGCGTTCGCACAGGTCCGGCATTTACGGGGGTTGCGCTTCAGGCAGCCAAACGAATCGTCGAGCTCGAGGTTTGGTACTTTCTGTGTCTCAGTGGCCATGGTACCCCTTACTTGTATTTGTCCTTCGAGCCGGTCCACTCTTTTGTCAGCTTCTCGGCTTTCCACTCCTCATAACTCATTTTGCCGAGCTTGTCGGCACGCTCGACTTCGTCGTATTCCACATCTCCAATGACTGGCACCAAGGTGCAGCGGCAATTGTAGACCTCAGAGGCAGGGCCGTCCGGGTCACCCGGGTATTTCAGCCCGTTACTGAACCCGGCATCGAGCTTGACGACCTCGCCGTCAAGGTGGCGGTGGCTGCCACGCGTGCGCGAGTCGAGCGCCGCGAGCCATTGCTTTTTGACATCGATACCCATACCGGCGGCACGCTCGTATCCCTTAAGCTTGCCGAGCGAATGCGCACTCGTGATGGCGGTACGTGCCGCCTTCATCGCTGCACGCTCGTCCATAGCGGCGATACCCGCGATGGACGCGGCGAGCTGCGGGGCCGTCTGTCCCTGCAGCACCGCCTGCGTCACGGCAGACGTGACGTGACGGCTGTTCCATGCAGAATCTTTCGCCTTGTCGAATGCAGCTTGCGGGAGCAGGTCGGGCTCATTCGCGACGAGCTCCATGACGGTGTTCTTGTCGTACGGCGTGAAAGACGTGTTCGCCTTGGCGCCGTGCTCGATCTCATATGTCGCGAAGTTCATGCCTTCCGCGTACACACCGGCGGGCACTTGGTTGACGTAAGCCATCGCCATCTTGTCGGCTGCAGTGAGGTCCTGTGTCAATGCCTTCTTGAGGGCTTTGAGCCGGTCGTTATGTAACGCCTGGTCCTTACGCCAGGCTTCGTATGCCTTCGTATCCTTCTTGCCGGCGGCGACATCGGCTTGCCATTTCGCATCATCGGCAGCGAACTCCTTAAGCGAGGCCTCGATACGGGAGGTCATGCCGTCGATCGCATCGGCGTAGGTGAGCTGCAGTTTCTCCTGCAGCTCCTGCGCCTGCTTCTCGAGCAATTTGGCCTGGGTGTCCTCCTGCGATTTCGCCGTCTTCGCTGCGAGCTTCTTGCCCGCCTTCTCGGCGCCGTCCTTCGACTTATAGCCCTCCTTGTGTTTGCCGCCGTCGGTCATGTAGCCGTAGGTGCCGTCTGAATACGTGTCGATCTGGAAGCCATCGAAATGTTGCGTCTTGGTAACTGTGGGAGATTCTGCCTTGGTGACGGTAGGCGACTTCGTCTCGGCAGCTGTCGGGGGCTTTATCTTGGCTGCGGTAGTAGGCTCTTCTGCTTCATCGGGCACAAGTTCGTATCCGCCGAACTTCAGCGCATAGTCAATTGCCGCATCAGGCGACGCGAATCCCCCTGATACATCGCCCGCACTCGACACATACTTAAACAGAAACCCATCTTTAATAATGGGGATCTCGTCAACTGAATAGATCTTCACGGTAGGACCACCTTAAACACTAAAGTATACCGTCATCGTCATCGCCTTCGCCGCCAGCAGTCGCAGTGGCGTTCACCAGCGTACCCATGCGTCCCTCATCCTCGGCGTCGAGGCGTTCTTTGATCGCCGCCACCTCGCTGGGCGCGATGTTCGGCAGCTTGCGCAAGATAGTCTCGTGGTCGAGGTACTGTGCCTCACTCATCACCATATCGACTTGCTCTTTCTGGTTGCTGATGCGTGTGCGCTTGAACACCGGCGCATCTTCGATACCCATGAGTGCAAGCAGCTGCTGCACGAACTCCGAGACTTGGTATTCGAAATCGCTCGCCTCCTCATCCATAGGCTGGTACGCGGCATCGATGTGGTCGTTGGTCGCGCCTGCAGCCACCGTGTGCACATCGAGGGCACCGAAGTCCTCGTAGATGCCGTCGCGGATCGACTGCAGGTACGCCTGGCGTGCGGCGTACGGGATCTCCTGTGTATATGCCTGCGCATTGCCGCCGTCGTCGGGGTCGACGAGCGCGACGTGGTTGATCTTCAGGCGGTCGAGGAACTTCTGCAGGTCCTTGTCGCTCATGCCGCCTGCATTTGACACGAGCCAGTAGATCTGCGCGCAGTCGGTGAGGTCGTTCGCGAAGCCAGAGCGGATGAGGTCATAGCTGTCGATCGCCTGGCGCATGCCCACCAACGTCGACTGGTGGAGCTTCGAGCCCCACATCGGCACGACCGGCAATGCCGGGTAGTTCTCGCCGCCGATCACCTGCTCGATCCCGTCTGCGGGCGTATAGCTCGTCTTCTCGATATAGGGTCGTTTCTCCTCGACGACATCGAGGCGCTCGCTCGTGACGCCGTTCGCGTCTTGGCGGCTCTGATAACGGGTGTAGCCGTCGGCCTCGTATAGCACGGCCTGCATCGGGCGTGACTGGTCGATACGCCAGAAGCGGATACCGGCCTTGAGTGTGCCGTCGTATTCGTCCCAGAGCGGGCAGAACTCTGTCAGCGGGAACACGAACATGCGGTCGAGGTTCCAAAAGCCGAAGCACACGCCGTGAATGAGCGCATCGTATGCGAGCGTGCGCAGGTCGTGGTCGAAATGCTTGCCGAGCTTCTCCTTGGTCTCGTCTTTCTTGCCCACCTCGCCGACATCGATGAACGACACGCCTTGCCCTAGCGAGTACATAGTGCGCTGGGTGTTCAGGCGGTGGAAGAAATTGCTCGCGATCTTGTTGTTGCTCGCGGTGAAGTCCACGAGCTTGGACCCGGTGATGTCGAAGACCTTCTGCACATAGGCGTTGATCGTCGTGTTCTCCTGGCGGTCATATGCATCGGCCATGCGTGCCATGCGGTACGCCTTGCCCGACTTATGCCGCTCGATCGCCTCAAGTACGAAGCCCTCGCGGTCGGCGTCGCCCGCCTCCACGAAATCTTGGTACGTGAGCATGCGCGACTTGTCGTCGCGTACCTCATCCCATCTCATAGTTCAAACCTCCTGGGTCCCTCGCCTGCGCCGCCCGTGAACGGCGACTCATATGCCATGTCACGCGGCTTGTATACGCGCTTCGTCCTCACGAAATACCTCAGCGCATCCATGCCGTGGTCGTCGACCTTGACCGGCTTGTCTTGGTCTGCCTTATCATCCCATACATAGCCCGTGAACTCACGTGCCAATTCGGTGAGTGTGTCCCCGATTTTGACCTGGCCCAACTGCATCGCCGATGCGGTATCCCGCACACCGTCCCCGACATCGTTGTCGGCCTTCCTCACCTTGAACCCGCCGCGCTTTCGCAGCTGCGCGATGAACGACGATGCGCTGGGGTCGACTATGACCTCGACCTCCGCGTCCTCAGGTGCGTCGTTCGTGAACACGACCAGGTCGTCGACGTAATCGGGGTCCGTCTTCTGCCTACCTTCCTCGCGTCCTGAATAGCGGTACTCACCGACCGCATGCCAGGTACCGGCAGGGTCGAGCATCCATTTGACGGCATGGAACGGGTTCTGCGTCCCGTAGTCGACGCTCACGCAGTATCCGCGTACGCCTTCAGGCCCCGCAGGCGACCATGTCGGCTCCTGGGCGTCCTTCCAGTTAGGGTACACGAGGCCTTCGGCCTTCGCCCACAGGCCCCTGATGTATCGGTCGTAGTACACCGTGCCGCGGTACTCGGCCTTGAGGCCTGCGACATAGGCAGGCGGCAGGAACGGGTTGTCGTCGATCGTGTACCTCTGCACGAACATGTCGATGCCGGGATCGGCCTCGCCCTTGTCGATGAACTGCTTGAGCCAATGCGTGGGGCCTGCCGGGTTGCATGCGCCGTGGCATTCGCTATACGGCAGGCTCAGGCGGCTCTTGAGCATCTCGAACACGTCGGGGTGGATATCGCAGATCTCGTCGCAATATGCGAACTTGATCTCGGAGCCTCGGAGCTTCGATACCTGGCCCGCGTTCTCCGCACCGATGCAGTACACCCGCTCGCCGAAAACCTCACACCAGTTGCGGGCGTTGATGTCGCCTACGAACCGGTCGCCCCACATGTCACGCATCGGCGTCAAGACGTTACGCTCGATGTTCTCCTTCGTGGCGCCGAGGATCAACGCCAGGCCTTTCTTGCCGCGCAGCTTGATCAAGCGGTCGGGAATCGTGTATTGCACTGCCAGGTGGCTCTTGCCGGAACGCACGGCACCCGTGGCGAGGTTCCAGCGGTGGTGCGCCTCGCGGACGTATTCGGCCTGCTTACGCGTCAGCCTTATCTCCATCTGCCGCCTCCTCGATCTGCACGAGTACGTTCTTCACGTCGACGATGTCGCCGTCGTCGGCAGGCAACTGGGGCTGCATCGACCGCCAGGCGTCACCGCGCCTGTTGAACAGCCACATGGCGATGGCCTTCACGTCTGCCGGCACATGTTTCTTGACCTTCTTGGTCAACACTTCCCGACCCGTGTCGCGGTCGAGTGCCCATGTCTCCTCGAAATAGTCGTACCCGAGCGCACGCCTGAGCAATGCGCCTTCCACCTGGCCGTCTACGAGGTCCTCGGTGACGGTGAGCGCCTTGTCCAGTTCAGGCGACTGCTGGCGCCATTTCACGAGTGTGCCGGGTGCGATGCCGATCTTGTCCTCGGCGATCGCCGTCACCGAGAGCCCTCGGCGCCTCCAGTCGTTGATCAGCTCGATGCCGTCTTCGCCGAGCCAATAGCGTTTCCGCTGCATCGCGTTGTTGAATTTGATGTAAGGCAAAAATATCCCCCCTCGTCTATCGGAATATATTTTACAACGCCGGGCGGGACCGTTCAAATGACTGCTCGGCTGTGCATACTGTGTATACTGTGTATACTGTGTATACTGTGCATACTGTGTATACTGTGTATATACGATATGCACAGTTGGCGCGACTACCTGGATTTTATATGCCCAACTCGCAAAATCGAAACGCCCTCACATGTTCACCGATGTCAACATATACGCCCTCGACTGCCTGTCACACTGCTGTCACACTGGTGTCACACTGCTTTTTTCGATTTATCTGCACAGTGTGACAGGTAGTTCTGACAAAACGCGATGTAGACGCATGTATTTGCAACTACCTGTCACACTGTCACACTGACATGCTCCCCTATACCCCTATATTTTGAAAATATATATATATATATATATA
>ERZ827181.964-NODE-964-length-35192-cov-4.997695_pt1 | contig 35192 bp, 29 predicted proteins | sample MGYA00519778_ERZ827181 | MGnify/ENA primary metagenome ERZ827181 (study PRJEB31778, sample SAMEA3449273) | human gut metagenome | biome: human gut; feature: human-associated habitat; material: faeces | place: United Kingdom | collected 2010/2012 ...
TCCTCAAACCATCGTCCGCAAACCTAATCTACGACGCTTTGTTCAGCAATACGGGCTTCACCATTTTATTCTTAACGATAAATGGATCATTGATTTCCCTGCTTTCGCGGCAGCCGTAAACCCTAAAGCAATAAAGCACCACATGAGCCAACCGAGATTGAGAGCGCACGACGACGCCGTTTTCGATTTCAAACGCCTCCACCCGCATCTTCACGTTTCTCTACAAATGATTGAACAGCAGCTTTGCTCTCCCGAAGTCTTTTCCATAAAAAACGGCAAGCGCTGGATTATTAATTACGATGAATTTGAAATTGCCATCATTAAAGCTGTAAATGAACTCCCGGACGACAAACCCTTGCCTCACCCCTATAAAAAAGATAAGAAGGTCAGAATCTTTGCAAGTCCCGTCAACATCAAAAAATTCTCGAAAGGCAAATACACTTTCAAATTCAAATACGCAGTAGTTGAATATTTGTTGACCCATACGCTGACTTACAAAGAACTCGTTATAAAATTCTGGGGCATACAAAGCCGAAAAAAGATTCAAGCCCGCATACGAATTGTTCAGGAATGGGAGAAAGCCTATACAACAAAAGGGAAACAAGGCTTAATGACAGATACCGATATATAAAAAAATCCGCTCTTATACGAGCGGATTTTTTATGTTTTCACACAAAAGAAATACCTCGTATCCATATTTTCTGCCATAAAAATTTACACCCTAAAAAAATACATTTTTCATTTTAACATTGAAAATATGGTGAATTACAACATAAAATGAAAAATTAACACTAAAATCATGTGAAATTAGTGTTAATTTTGGTGTGTCCGCCGGGGCTCGAACCCGGACCGGGAGCGTCGGAGGCGCATAACCGCATGAAATATATAAACTTTTTGAATATTTTATCTGATTTTATAGATAATTTCTTCTAAAATGAATATTTTATGTATATTTTACACTCAAAATAGACAAACTTTTCAAACTAAAAATCATCAAGAGTGTAAATCGAGTGTAAATTTTACACTCTTGATTTCTATTCGTTTTTCTTTTCCACATAAATTTTCGCTATGTATTTTTATAAAATTTCTAAGTTCTGACCTATTAAAAATTATCTTTTACTTTTTTGTTTCAACCTCTACATTTGTTCCCGCAATCGTCAGATACCAAATTTTTTCATTTCCTGTGCTATCTACGTTTCGCAAAAGAAAGTGGACTTCATACAGCTCACCTGCTCGATGCAGTTCCGTTTCTATGATGCCAGTATATGGCGAGGCGTACACATTCTTTTTGTAAGGGTACACCTGCTCTTCCTGCTCCAAAATCTTTCCGTTACTTATTACTAACGTTGTATTCTCTTCAAAATATATTTCATTATCCATATCCAAATAAATACACTTCTTTTCCTCTCGTATCGCCAAAATTATCCGATTCCAATAACAAAAATTCGACCATGTTTTCAATGTTTCCCGAACTTCTTTCGTTTGCTTTAACGCTACTTTAAATTGACTTCTCACCTCACGACTTTTTTGTTGACAGTAGCGGCAGACCTTATCCCGTACCGTCGGCGTTACGTATCCCAAACAAAAAACACGCAAGTCTGAAATTTCGTTTAATATCTCTTGCGGCAATTCTTCGGCAATCGTCATTCTCTTATTATATTCCGTTTCAAACCGTTTCTTCGCGAACTCTTTATCAAACTTTATCGGGCGTTTACGTGAAAACAGACGCCTGTTCTTTTTTTGAAAAATAGTTTTTTCCGCGTCGGATAAGGCAGCATATCCCTAATTTCTCGCCTAAAAAGTCACAATAATAGGCACTATCCACCCAACTCGCGCCTATATTTACATAAATGTCACTCGCAGGAATCGGCGTTGGCTGAACGGCTTCCAACGCTTTTACGTTGCGCTCATACGCCGCAGGATTTTCCTGTGCATACCGACGCGCCGTTTCTAATTTCTTGACTACATAGCCCGATAAATATTCCTCCGACGTTTCAAATCCCGAATAACGGTTCCCTTTTTGATACCTTTTTTCAAAAGGTATAACTCATTATACCAAATCGCTTCGCGTTTGGTGCCGTTCGCCCTTGCAGGGAGCTTATGTCCGTTGAAAAAGTAACGGCTTCGCCGTAGCAAAGACGCTTTTATCATTGCCGAGCTTATTCGGTTCGGACGTTACTCCGAAACGACCCTTGCCGACAGCGATCTTATCGCTTTACGCGAACTTACTCGCCAACGGTTCTATCTCGTCGATTGCGTCTCCGACGCCAAAAGAAAGGTCATTTCGTTCATCGACAAGATATTCCCCGAGTACCAAACGCTGTTTTCGGACACTTTCGGCAATACTTCGCTCGAATTGCTATCCAATTACACCTCTCCCGACGTTATAGCCGAACTCGACACCGAACTGTTCTCTAACTTTCTCAAATCCGTTTAAGATGATTATAGTGATTCATTTGCAAAAATCCTTTAATTTGTCTTCGCAAACATAATTATATAGGATTTTTCCTTTTGAGTCACTCTTTCTTTACTCTGTTTTCAATTGTGTTGCACTTAGATTATATATTCAAGAGTTAAATATACCTATACTTTGCCGGTTTATCCAAGAATCAATATTAAAAGGAAATTTACAATCGTATCTGGAGAGAATAAAAAATCAGACTCCTAATCCTGAAATCTGATTTTTCATCGTTTGAAAGTGCAATTCTAAAATTTAGTTTTTTACGAACTCGCTGTTTATGCTATTTTGATTTAATATTCTTGAAATTCCCCAAGAGTATCTAACATTTTGGGTGCATATCAAAACACGGTTCGACTTTTTGTTTTTTATTTATCGTCTTTTTCAATGCAAATGCGGGTATAAAAAGTTTTGCTTTCTCCGCCCGAAAGGACTATTAATCCCAGTTCTTCGGGGTTTTGCTCGAAATGGAAACAATCTATAACGCAGGTTTGCGGTTCGCACACGGCAAAACTATCGCCGTCGCCGCGGTAAAGCATTCTGTAACCGAAAATACTCTCCGCTTCGTAATAAACGCTTGCGCCCGCGCCTTTAAATAGCGCCACGGTTTTATCGTTCGCCTTATAAAACGCCGAAAACGGCTGCTTTGCGGGAACAAATTCGCCGTTTGCAAGCGCAAGGTCGCGCGGTCTGCCATAAGCTGTTTCGCCTGTTGGCAAAAAGTTTTTATCGCGCAAATATTCCTGCGTTACGGGAACCTGAAGCTTAACGTTTTGCATATCGCCGTAAAAATCAAGATTAAACGTTGTGTGATAAGCCAGCATAACAGGCATTTCGCAAACGCCGTCGTTTATTACGGTAGTATATTCTTCAAGCCCGTTTTCGCCCAGTTTGTAATGCCTGCGCACGGTAAAATCGTGCGGGAAACCGAGATATTCGCCCTTTTTAGCCGAATATGTAAACTCTATTTCGCTTTGACTTATTTGCTTTTTAGCAAACGGCAAATTAAGCAGATTGCCGTGTATAAAGCACCCGGTTTGCGGTTCGTTCACGGGCAGAACATATTCTTTTCCGCGGAAAACGAACCTGCCGCCACGAATGCGGTTTGGCGGAAACAGTATGGGATTGCCGAACAGATAAACGTTTGTATTCCGCTGACTTTCGCCGTTCGGCGTCCGCAAAATTTCCGCGTTTAGCGGCTTGTAAAACAGCCTGAAACAGGTTGCCCCTATATCAGCCGAAAATTCGGCTTCATACCCGCCCGCAGACAAGACGTCGCCGCAGAGCGGGCATTTTGTTTTTACTTTTTCAGCCATTTATTTCGCCTTTCAACAAATACAGCGAGAAGTCGGCGCAATCGATTTTTTCGGCTTTTTCGGCAAACTTTTTCGCTTCGGCTTTGTTTCCTTTAGCCAGTTCGGCAAAGCCGCAAAGCAGATAACCCGCAAGCAGGTGCGCTTTTTCTATGTCGTAGTTAAACGGTTGATAAGCGGGCGAACCCACCCCGTAATATTCGGGAATTTCGGCGGTATCTATTTTGTTTTTGCCTATATTGTAAAGTTCGTCGGCAAGAGCTTTCGCTTCGGCGGTTTTGCCCAAAGCGTCGAAAGCCCGGCATTCGTAATAGCTGTGAACCGTGGGCGCGCCGTTGGTAGTGAGCGCGAGTTTCAAATATTCGTCGCGCTTTTCGTTATTCCCCTGCGCTTCGTAAACTTTGGCAAGTTCGGAATATATGGGCGCGTCGTTGACGAAATAGTTCTTTTCTTCGCCGTAGTTAAGCGGAAAAGTAAGTCCGCTTATAAGCGTTTCTTCGGCTTCTTTATATTTTTTCTGCGCTAAAAGCTTTCTGCCTTCAAGGAAATGTAGCCAGGCGTGATGCTGCGTAAGGTAGCCCTCGCCGCCCTCGTAGGTGTGGAAGCGATGCTCCGCAAGAATATCGAACGCCTTTTCCATATCGCCCGCCATGGTTGAAAGCACCGAATATTGCAAAGTGCAGTCGTCGCGGCGGAAAACGGTTTTTTCTTCGTTTTTATAAAGCGCGAGGCGTTTGTTAAGCGGCGCGTTCATTCCCTTATAAAGCTGGGTAAGCTCAAAGAAAATACGGTCGCTTTCGGGCATAAGTTCGTGCGCTTTTTCAAGTGCGGCAAACGCTTCTTCTTTCTTTCCAAGGTGGTCGTAAAGCCCGAGCGCCATATTCCTGTAAGCGGGAGCGAAATCGATTTTTTCAACCGTTTTGCCCCATTCTTCGCAAGCTTCGCCATAGCGTTCGTAAGCGTAATATATACAGCCGAGGTAGTAGCCAGCCATGGGCGTGTTCGCGGCTTTAAGCACGGGAACAGTTTCGGTGCGAACGGGGAATTCGCATTTCCAACTGCACTCGTCGGCAAGTTTAACGTATTTTTCGGCGGCAGTCGAATCGCCCTGTTTTTTCGCGATATACGCAAGATAATAGAACTTAATCGCCCTGTCGTCGCACCTTTCAAGCGCGGTTTTCGCAAGTTCGTAAAGCCCGAACTGCATAACCTCTATGGCGTAGTTTACGGCGTTTTTCTCTTTTTCGAAGCCCGCGAAGAACAGCGGGTCGGCTTCTTCGATTTTTTCGTTTATATCTTTATCGCCCTCGAAAATTCCCAGAATATACTGCGCCCACAGGTTTTTGCTTTGGGTTTCAAGCGAAAGTTTCAAAAACTCTACGGCTTCTTTTCTATTGCCGTTAAGTGCGTCGATTTTAGCAAGCAGATAATAGCCCGCGCTGCGGTAAGGATAACTCCACACGGCAAGATATGCGTCGTTATAAGCGCCGCTCAAATCACCCTTGTAAAATTTGCAAAGCGCGCGTTTGTAATAAGGCTCGGTGTCGTAAGGATTGTCGTTGCGCAAAGTGAGCCTTTCGATAGCCGCGTTGTAATAAGCCTCTGCTTTGTCGTATTCGCCGCGTTCAAGGCATTTATCGCCCATTGCTTTGTTGCAACGAATGTCTTTCGGGTCGCGTTTCAACCCCTCGAGGAAATAATCTTCGGGGCAATATTCAAAATGTTTATATTGTCTTAAATGAATGCCGTTCAAATAAAGTTCTTCCAGCGAAGCGATGTCGCAAGGCTTTTTGGCGGGCAGTCTGGGCGAAATGGGCTTTTTGGTTCCTCTTACGGGTTGCTTGTAAGCTATTAAAAGCTCGCCGTTTTCGTCGCAGATTTTTAAAGTAAGGTCTTTTACGTCGCAATCGCAGGGAATTTCACAGGTAAACGGAGCCGCGGGCGAAACCTCGGCTTTCTTTTCGGCAATTACGTTTTCGCCGTTAAGCAAGGTTATAACGCAGTTGCGCTTTTTAACCGAATAGAACCCGACGAACGCGCCTTTTTCGGTTTTTTCAAGATTGCATGCGCCCTTTTCTGTAGCGCACTTAACCTCGCCTATATCGCGCACGGGGTACCAAACCTGCTCGAATTCTTTGGTTTCGTAAGGAGCAATCCAGGTGAAGTCGGGCTGGTTGTCGGTGTAGCAACCGGTCATAAGCTCTACGTAACGCGAGCCGTCGTCGGTAAGGTTTTCGCACCATTTCGCACCGAACTTGCCCGCGCCCCACGTCCACAGTTTTTTACCGGGCGCAATGTGGCGGTTGGCAACCGTAACCACGCCGCTTTCTTTGTTTTTATCGTATCCGCAAACAAAATCCATATCGGACTGCCCTTTGGAAATCATAAACGAAGACGGAACTTTTATCGCGCCAGACACGTGAATGTCGGTGCCTTTGCCGTAATCGTAGGGGCGCGCGGTGTGGTAAACGCCTTTCGCCACAGGCCATTCCAGAACGGCGCGGCGGTCGTGGTCGTTCACGTATTCCACATCGGGCGGGAACACTACCCTGTAATCGTCGTCGATTTCAACCGCAAGGTTAGCCCACCACATAAACGGGTGCGCTACCGGAGTTTGGTTATATACGGTTATTTTCGCGCGGAGAACGCTGCTGCCCTCGTCTACCGAAAGCGCGACGTTTCCTTTCATCTGATGAAAATAATCCACCTCGCCCATAAACACGGCTTTCTTGCCGTCCGATTTTCCCTCGGCGTGTTCGACGGGCATAAAGGTGGTGGGACGGTGGTGTTGCGGCCAGTTGAACTCTATTCCGCCGGAAACCCAAGGACCCGCAAGCCCTACCATTGCGGGCTTTATAACTTTGTTGTTATATATAAAGTCGTACCCGTTGGTTTTATCGAGCGCGCAATGTACTTTTCCCCCGAGTTCGGGCAATAAAACCGCGCGTATGTATTCGTTTTCAAGAACGTAACCGTCGTAGTCGTAATCCTTTTTATCGTCGGAAAACGACGAAACGTACGGAATGGGGTAAATGCGCCCGCTCGCCCCCTGATACGGACGTTTTTCAAAATATAACGGCAGCGGTTCCGGCTCGCCTACTCTATATGTGGGTATGGTAATTTTTTTCTTTTTTATTTCAGACATAAAAACACCTCTTCGTTCTTTATACTTACATTATACAGAACGAGAAGGCGATTTGCAAGACAATAATTTTAGTAAATTTTATGCCGAAATATGGCTTTTTGCAAGGCGCGCCGAACGCGACCCGCACACTAAGCGATAAAACCTTGCGTTTTAAATTATAAGATTGTATTTTTCGATTAACGCCATAAGGTCTTTTCTGCCCGAAACGGCGGCGTTTTTCGTCATTGCATGCACGCGGTATTTAACGGTGTTAAGCGCCAAATGACTGTTGTCGGCTATGGTCTCATAGCTGTCGCCCGCCATAATGTCGTGCAGAATCTGCTCGTCTATTTCGTCGAGCATTAAAAGCGTTTGATTAAGCCGTTCCACCTCGGCAACCGTTTTGTCGCCGTAAAAATCAACGCCGCTTTGGCTGTAAGAAGAATCGATTAACGGGAAATCGCCGCTGTAACGCTTGCCCGGAACTATATCCATTTCCAAAGTCAACGCGGTGGAGCAAATTTCGTCAAGCCGCATTAAAAACCAATAAAGCTCGGCTATCTGCACGCCCGCCTTGTAATAACTGATAATGCCAGTGGGATAAGGCGATTCCATATATTTCGATATTTTCATTCCGTTACAACTGCAAACCCGCTTGTTTTGCAAAAGTTCGGGGCAACATTTGCGCATAATAATGACAAAAGTATCGTTTAAACAAACCACGTTTTTAACGTTTTCGCAGTTTTCAGCAAAATCTTTTATGCAGGCTATAACGTCGCCGTTGTTTTTAAACACTTTTACGGGAACGCCGTAATGCTCGGCTGCATGTTTTGCTCCCGCAAGTTTAAGTCGGTCAGGCAAGCTGTCGGAATTATAGCCGATAACCGCGGTTTCACCGGCGTTTTCGGAAAGCAGATACCCCGTAAGCAAATAAGTGGTTTTTGTGTAAGTAAGGTTTATGCAACTGTATTGATAGACCGTATCGAGGTATTGAAAACCGAACACAAGAGGATGAATGCCGCGCGCGTTAAGCGCCTTTATCGCGTCCATCGTCCATTTGAGCGACGCGCATATTAAAATAACCACCCTCGGCCGGTCTTTTATTTCGTCGAGCGATTTGAAAACTTCAAGAGAAAGGCGTTTCTTTTTTAACACCGAGTTCATTCCGTCGAATATAGTTTTTATGCGGTTGTTCGAGGAATAGTTTTCCTCTATAAGCACGTGAACCATAACGTTTAATCCCCTAATGCTTTTGATATTGCGTTTATTTTACCATAAATTTAAAAATTTTGCAAGGCGAAAAATAAATATGTCGGCGAAAAATTGCCGCTTTATAATACAAATAATATTGTTAAACCCCACAGTCAAATTCGGTCACTTCAAATTCCGCAAAGCCGCCGTTAACTATATTATTCGCCAATCTTGCATACTTGATTTTTTCACTTTTCCGTAAAATCGGTTAATTCCTTAATAAAATTTTCATCTTCGTGTAGCTTTATTCCCGCAACTCGGTGAAATAATGTTGAATAACATAAAGTTTTATAAAACATAAAAACGCCTGCCCCGGTGCCGTTTTCGTGAACCAAATCGCCGTTTTTATCTGTTATTTTTACAACCAAATACGAGCGGTATTTCTTATTTTTAAGTTACCGTTAAACACTTCGGCTTTGCAATGGTAACCTTGGCTCTCTGCTTCTTCACGCATCTTTTCACATAGCGGCAAGCAAACAACCCGTTCGCATATTTCCTTTTCAAACGCGTGAATTTGTTCCTGCGAAACTTTTTTGCCGAATTCTATAAATATTTCGTTGCGAGGTTGAGGAAAAAAAGCCTCCGATTCTACGTTTTGTTTTTTCAGCTTTTCGGTTACTCGTTTTTCGACCTTTTTGCTCATTTGAATATTTATCGGGCATAGTTTTTGTATTTCTATCAACTGCCCTATAAACACAATCGACACAACGTCGCCGCCGGCTTCAACTTTTTTCTGCGCTTTTTTAAGTCGTAAACAAATGTAGTCGCTTTTTTCTTTTTGTCAACGAACAACAGAAAAAAAAGGAAAAAATATAAACCGCATACAATAAACGGCTTCTATATCGTCCCACGCTAAATTAAAAATCGTTTTTTTCAATCCGACTTTCGTAACGCCCTTTTGGCTATAAATACATCGCGCGGGGTTTAATAATTGAACCGTAAAATATAACAAATACAATAAAACAATACACTCAATAGTGATATGCACCTCCAAAAGTGTCTGACTTTTGGGGTGCATATCACAACGTTCGCGGGTTTTATTTATATGAATTTTATCGGATTTTTAAAGATTAACCTATTAATCGAGCGGTCTGCCCGAGTTTTCGAAAAGCGTTTTTAAAGTTTGGGCAAGTTGCGCGCCCGCCTTAACGCTGTCTTCAACCACGGGGTGTCCGCCAACCGATTCGGTAACGCCCGCGTCGAAATCCAACGCCGCGATATACGGATATTTGGGTTTAAGCGTCTGCGCCGCGCCGCTGACCGCGCCCGCAAGCCCCGAGTTATGCACCATCATTCCGCTGCACAACACAATGGGCATATCGGTGCCGTAATATGCGCCGAGTTTATCTACAAACTCAATTAAAGCCGCCTGCATGCCCGAAAGCGAATAACCTGTTGTGTATTTCAAACTGCGCAGATAATCGTTGGTGCCGAGGTAAATAACCACGGCGTCGGGAACAACGGCAAAATCGTATTCGGGGCATTCGCCCTGTGCTACCGACAAATCGACCGCCATGCTCTTGTAATTATCGAGCACCGAAAACGCTTCAGTGGCGGCGTTTTTAAATTTTAAGGTAATTCCGCCCCTGCCGAACACGCTGAACGAAGCGCCCAGTTCGCTTGCGCAATAAGCAGTGTAAGCCTGCAACGCGTTTTGCGTTTCGGCGGTGTAAACTCTACTGTCGGAGGGCTGATATTCCCTTAAAACGCCCTCGCCGCAGGTTATTGAATCGCCGTAAAATTCAATATTCAAAGCGGGCTTTTCGGGGGCGGCTATAAACGCGCCGTCGCAAGAAAGGTCGCTTACGATAATCCTGTCGAAATTAGAGGGGGTTCTTTTAAGAACTTTCACAACGTGTTCTCCGTCGGAAAGCCCCTCGACCAAGGTATTTTTCACGAACAGGCCGCGGGTTTCTTTAAACGTGAGAACGCGGGCGTTGCTGTCGGTTTCGCCGTCGACAAACACCGACCACATCGAACTGCGCGAGCCTATAACGCAAATATTAGCGTAAACCGCGGTACCGCAGAATTTAAGTTCGAACCCCGAGGCGCTGTTTATAAACGTGGTGCCCTCGTAATTTTCGTTATAATAATTCCTGCCGTACAAGTTAACGTAACGGTCGTCGAATAAATCTTCTATTTTCTGCGTTTCGGGAACTTTGTTGCCGCCGTCGGAGTTATTGTTGCACCCCGCAAACGCGCCGCAACCCGCAACAACCACAGCCGATAATGTTAATGCCAACATTTTTACAAAAAATTTGTTTTTCATTTTTTATTGTTTTCGGCTTCTTTCGCCGCCGCCAGCACACAGAAACGTTTAATGGTGTTAATCTCTTTCACGTCGTAAGGCAAACCGTTAAAGCGGTAAATATCGTGCTGCCATTTAGTGAGGTCAAGCGTGGAACCCTCTTTCAGATAATCCACAAAATAATGTCCCCACGGCTCGTAAGTCTGCGAATACCCCGCGATAAGTCCCCAGTGATAAGAACCTATTTTTTCAAGATAGAACAACGGGAACAGCTCTTTTACGTCGTTGCCGGCAATACGGTTAAGCCATTCGTTGTTTATAAGCGGGCGCCCGTATTTTTTAAGATTTTCTATGATGATAATCATATTTTCATACGAACCGTAATAGTGGAAGGTTATTACGTCCGAAAGATCTACCGCCATCTTTTCCATTTCGCGCTTGGGCATAAAATCTTCGGTATAGCTCCAGCAATCGGCAGTAAGCGGCTGGATGGGGTTATGCGAGCGAATGATTTCGAAAAACTTTTTCATCGCTTTCAAACTTAAATTATCGCGCCTGCCGTTGCCCGGTTCGTTCCATACGTCCCAAATTTGCAAACGCTGGTCTTGACTATATTTCGCCGCGAGTTCGTCTACCATTTCGTAATATTTCGGCTCGATTTCGGGGTCGTCGAGCAGGCAATACCCGGGACCTACAAGTCCCGCCGCGTGTGGACCCGCCTTTATGCCGCTGTGATAGCCCCAGTCTACATTCTGTTTGCCGAACACCACGGGTTTGAATTTTTCTTTAGGAACCGTGCAGTCGTTGCCGAGCGTGAGCATTACTTTAAGCCCGTATTTATCGGCGAACGTAAAGTATTCTTCGAGGTTATTCATAAAAGAATCGTGCTGATAATACCAGCATTCGAACTGAATAATGGCGCGCACGGCGTTAAACCCAGTTTCTTTTGCAAGATTAAATTCGTATTCTATCTGCTTAAAAACCTCTTCGTGTTCGTATTCCTGCCACATGGCTATGCGGTTTACGCAGTTCGACGGATAGCCGTTATACCCGCGAATCCAGGGTTGTTCGTTATACCATTGCCAGGCGCGTTCTTTACTCCACTGCCCTTTAACAAGTTTTTCTTCCATAAAAAATTCTCCTTTCGTAGGCAAAAGCCGTACGCCCTTATATTTTTCCGTATTTTTATTTTTGCGCGATTTTCGAATATCTCGATTTTTTATATCCGCTATATATCGCGATTAAACGTCCGCGTTTGTTTTTTTGTGCGATTAAAAATTAAAAAGTCTGCCTATAAGTCGTTTAATCGAGTATTCTGCCAGAATTTACGAAAAGCGTTTTTAAGGTTTGGGCAAGCTGAGCGCCCGCCTTAACGCTGTCTTCAACCACGGGGTGTCCGCCAACCGATTCGGTAACGCCTGCGTCAAAATCCAACGCCGCGATATACGGATATTTGGGTTTAAGCATCTGCGCCGCTCCGCTAACCGCACCCGCAAGCCCCGAGTTATGCACCATCATTCCGCTGCACAACACAATGGGAATATCGAACCCGTAATACGCGCCCACAAGCTTATCGACAAATTCTATATAGGCGGCTTCCATTCCCGCAAGAGAATAGCCTGCGTTACTGCTTAAACTGCGCAGATAGTCGTTGGTGCCGAGGTAAATAACCACGGCATCGGGAATATCGGAAAAATCATATTCGGGACATTCTCCGTTTTCCACCGACAAATCGACCGCCATACTTTTGTAGTTGTTGATAACCGAGAACGGCTCGGTTGCGGGATTTCGGAATTTTAAAGTAATTCCGCCCCTGCCGAACACGCCGAACGAAGCGCCCAGTTCGCTTGCGCAATAAGCCGCGTAAGATTGCAGCGCGTTTTGCGTTTCGGCGGTGTAAATTTTGCTGTCGGCGGGCTTGTATTCCCTTAAAACGCCGCTTCCGCACGTTATTGAATCGCCATAAAAGGCTATGTGTAGTTTCGGCTTCTCGGGAGCTCCCAAAAACGCGCCGTCGGAGGCAAGATTTTTTATAACGGCATAGTCGGCGCTCGACATAGTGCGCTTTAATATTTTAAGCGTATGCTCGCCGCCCGGCAATCCCTCGACCAAAGTTTTTTTGGTAAACATTCCGCGTTTTTTTTTAAACGTGAGAACGCGGGCGTTGCTGTCGGTTTCGCCGTCTACGAAAACCGACCACATAGAATCGCGCGAACCTATAACGCAAATATCGGCGTAAACCGCGGTGCCGCGGAATTTAAGTTCAAACCCCGAGGCGCTGTTTATAAACGTGGTGCCCTCGTAATTTTCGTTATAATAATTTCTGCCGTACAAATTAACGTAACGGTCGTCGGATAAATCTTCTATTTTCTGCGTTTCGGGAATTTTGTTTCCGCTGTCGGAATTATTATTGCACCCCGCAAACGCGCCGCAACCCGCAACAACAGCCGCCGATAATGTTAAAGCCAACATTTTGCCCCAAAATTTGTTTTTCATTGTTCGAACGGTTTAATTTCGTTTATAAGCCGCAGTTTGGCCATGTCGGCTTTGGGCTTTCTGTCTTCGGTGAAAAGCCCGTTCTTTTCCTGCATTACGTCGGTAAACTGCGTAAGGCAATACCCTTGGCAATTAACGCTTTCTATCGCGCGGGTAAGCTCGCACAGCCTGTTTATAAACTCTTCTTCGCTTTTCGCAGCGTTGCCGTAACCCCAGCCGTCGGAACTGTTTTTTATAAAAGAAACTCCTCCGTATTCGCTTATTATTATCGGCTGTCCGCCGTATTTGTAACCGTTTGCGAATGCCGCGCGCGAATGCCTGTCTTTTACAAAATCGCCGTTTAAAAACGCCTGCATATCGCCGTAAGCTTCAACTATTTCTTTGCCCGTCTGCGCGTAGTTGTGCAGGGTTACTATGTCGCTTTCGGTGTGTTCCCAACCGTCGTTGGATATAACCAGGCGGGTTTGGTCGAGCGCTTTGGTAAGCCTGTAAAGCCCCGCGGTAAAATTCTGCATGGCTATATTTTCACTTGTTTGCAATACGCCCCAACTTTCGTTTATAGGCACGTAAGCCATAAGCGACAAATACCCTTTGTGTTGAAGAACTATCTCGCTCCACTGCCTTGAAAGTTCCGCCGCCGCTGCCGAGGTGAAATCGTATGCCGCGGGCATTTCCAACCAGAAGAACAAGCCGACCATATCGCAGAAATAATAAAACCGCTCGTCTTCTATTTTTTGGTGCAGCCTTACGCCGTTGAAGCCCGCTTGTTTTATAAGCAAAACGTCGTTCAAAAGCTCTTCGTCGCTTTCGGCAGTCATTCCGCCGCGCGGGAAATACCCTTGGTCGAGCACCATTCTGAAATAATAACACGGCAGATAGTTGACCTCTATGCCGTTGTTTTTGGTTCTGTAGTCTACAAGCGCGGTATACGACCCCGCTTCGTCAACCGCTTTGCCGTTTACTTTAAGCGTGAATTTCAAATCGAAAAACTGTTCGGGGCGACCTATGCTCCACGGCTTCATAACAAGAACTTTGTTAAAAAGCGTAAGGTCGAGCACGGCGCGCCCGTAATCGGCAAAAATTTCGGTTTCTATGCAAGCTACCTTTTCGCCCTGATAGCTCGCCTCTATTTGCAGCGACGAGCCTTTTACGAATTTATTAAGGTAAAATTCGAAATTCGCGCGGCAGTTTTCATATTCGCAGGAAGAAATAACGTTTTTAAGGTAAACGTCGGCGGTTTCTTCCAGCCAAACGGTTTTCCATATGCCCGAAGTCGGGGTGTAAAAACAGGAAATATTTTTTTCTACGTAGCGCTGTTTGCCGCGTGGCATAACCGGAGAGAACTCGTCTTCGCACTTTACGACCAAAAAATTTTCGCCGCGTTTCAAATAATTAGTAATATCGAAAGAAAAGCGCGCATATCCGCCCGTATGGCTGCCTATAAACACGCCGTTAAGCCACACTTTGGCAAGGTAATCGACGCCGTCGAAATTTATTATAAGGCGTTTGCCGCGCGCAAGAGAATAATTGAACCTGCGCGAATACCACATATACGAGTGGTCGGTTTTGTCTTCCACGCCGCTCGCTTCCGACTGATAGGCAAACGGCACGTTTATTTTCACCGACTTTCCAAAGCCCGAAAAATCGTTATAATATTTATGCTTTTCGCCTATGTTTTCGTCGTCGAATATAAAATTCCATTCGCCGTTTAAGCAAGCGTAACTTTCGCGCACGAACCGCGGACGAGGATACCCTTTTTTATAACACGCTGCGTGTTGCATATTGTCACCTTTTGTTTTTAAAAGCCGATCCGAAAGCTCCGATTACGAACTTATAGCCCGACTTTTATAATTTTTAATATTAGCCCTTAACGGCGGAAATCGCCATGCCCTCTATAAAGTAGCGCTGGAAGATTATGTAAATTACGTAAAGCGGAACGCTTGCTATAACCGCGCCCGCAAACGATACGGGCAAATCTACTTTCGAATCGGAAAGTGATTTAAGCATAAGCTGCAAAGTCATAACCTTTTCTACGGTAAGATACAGCGACGGAGCGAAGAAGTCGTTCCAGTTGCCCACGAACATAAATATAACCTGCGCCGCCACGGCGGGACCCATGCTGGGAAGCATAATGCATACGTATTGCCTTAAATAACTTGCGCCGTCCACTTTTGCGGCTTCGAAAATGGCGTTTGGAACGGAACGCTGAAACTGCACGAAGAAGAACATCATCGAAACCCCGCCGAACAGCGACGGCAATATGAGTGGCCAAAGCGTATCGGTAAGGTTAAGCGAGTAGTAAGCGCGATAAAGCGGCAGAACCACGCATGCGTAAGGAATCATAAGCGCGCTTAACTGCACCATAAGGTGAACGTTTTTATGCTTAAGATCCATTTTAGAAAACGCGAAAGCCGACAAGCCCGACATAAACACGCAGAACGGAATGGTAGCCACTTCGATTGCCATTGTGTTTAAAAATCCGCGGAACATATCGATTTTTTCAAAAACCACGGCGTAGTTGTGCCATTGCGGGGCTTTGGCGAAAAACGTAAGAGTTAAAGTGTTTACAGCTTCTTCAACCGTTTTAAGGCTTGATAAAAACATCCATAGAAACGGAAAAACGCAGGTAAAACAGATTAATATAAGAAAGATATAGCATAGGGTAATCCCGATAATTCTTCCTGCTTTCGGCGCGGCGGGAGACTTTTTATTATATGCCTTATTTTCGATATTCGCAGTCATAAAAACCCCCTCCTTATTCGGAATAAACCCATTTTTCGCTAATTTTAAACTGCAACAACGTTATAATCATAATGCTTATGGTGAGCACGACCGAAGCGGCGGAAGCTATTCCGTAGCGGCTGCGGCTTATGCCGTAGTTCCATATGAAATAAACTATGGTTTGTGCGCCGGGATGTCCGTTTGCGAAAACCTGCGAATCGACGTATGCCTGCAAATTTCCTATAAAGCCGGTGCAGAACAGATAGAACAAAGTAGGCGAAATAAGCGGAATAGCTATTTTGAAAAACTTGGTTACTTCGCCCGCACCGTCGATTTCGGCGGCTTCGTAATAATCGCGCCCTACGTTTGTTAGCGCGGCAAGGCACAATATCATAGAGCGCCCTATCGAGCCCCATGCCGACTTGATTATTATGGCGACCTTAATCCAGTGCGAATCTGTAAGCCATTGAATATTCCAGCCGGTAACCTGATTGATTATACCGTACTGGTTATCGAATATGTAACGCCAAATTATGTTCATAGCCACTGCGGAAGAAACCACGGGGATATAAATGAGCATTCTTATAACGCGCGAACCGCGTATAAGGTTTTCGCGGCTTAACATAACCGCCACCACAAGCCCGATTATTATACCCAAAGGCACGCTTAACATAAATATAAGATTGTTCAGCACCGCGTTTATAAACGCCTCGTTATAAACCGATTCCCCGAACAGTTTAACGTAGTTGCCGAAACCGCACCACTTTTCGCCCATTATGGTTAAAAAAGGCTCGGTTTCGATTCGGGCGTTATAGTCGGTAAAACTGTATAAAATAGCGAATATAAACGGAAGCACGGTAAAAACTATAAGCCCTAAATATTTTATGGATATAAACGCAAGAGCGATTAAATTTTCTTTGCGTTTAAGCGTGCTTTTCTTTTTTTGGGGCGGTTTACCCGAAACAACTGCGGTTGAAGTTTCCGATTTGTTTACGTTCATCTGTTATGCGACCTCCCGGAATATCGCGCGCCGCTAAAAAGCGGCGCGTTCGGATTGTTGATTGTGTTTTGTTAATGTTTCGGTTTAGCCGATGAAATCTCTTCCCTCGTCTAAAAGCCCTTGCATAGTGGATTTATAAGCGGTGAGCGCTTCTTTTACGTTTACCCATTTGCCGCTCTTATCCGCCTGCCAGAACGAGCCGTAGTTGCCTTTCTGACCGGACATAAACAGGTTGAGTTCGGTTTGCCACAAACTATCGAACGTATAGCTTGCCGCGCGGTATTTACCGGTGATTTTATCGGTATAAGTAACGCCGTTCACGGTTTTCTGCGCGCCTGCGCCGTCTACTACGTCAACCCATACTCCGCGGTTTTCGGGGTAAGCTTTGTCGCGGTTAGCCTGCGTTTTAGCCTGATTTTTAATAAGCTGTTGCGAATCGGTTATGTATTCTTCGGCAAGGCTTTTAAGGTTAGGCACGCACTGTCCGCGTTTATACTGCGTTCTTTGAGCGGTTACGTCGGTAGAGAAATATTTAACTACTTCCAGAGCGGCGTCTTTATACGCGCAGTTGTTGGAAATTGCGTAAACCATGCTGCCCACGCAAGCGGTGGAAACCGAACCCTCGGCGTCGCCGCAAAGCACAGGAAGAATGTTCCAGTCGAAGGAGCAGCTCTTCCAGTAGTCTTTGGTCTTCCAAGGACCTACCGCGCCGTAATAGAACAACGCTTTGCCCGAGGTGAACAAGGTTTCAGCCGAAGAAACGGCGCCCGCGGGAGGAAGTATGCCCTCTTTGTAAAGGTCTTGTATGAACTGAATAGCGCCCACGAAGTTGTCGGAATCGATATTAGCTACCGCGCCGCTGTCGTCGGTGAAATAGTTGGCGTTGTTGGAATAAACCGTGCTTTCGATGTCGTAACCCGAAAGAACGTATTCGTCGGCGCCAAGAACGGTTTTAAGCTTTTTGCCAAGCTCTTTGAAATAACTGAAAGTCATAGGCTCGGTGGTGCTTAACACCGCGGCTTCGTCGATTTTATCGGCGTCGTTGGTGGTTTTCGCGTTATACGCGGCTATAAGCTCTTTAAGGCGAGCTTCGTTTATAGCGAGCGCGTAAGGACCGTTGTCTTTGGGCAAACCGTAAAGCGCGGCTTTATCGGTTTTGCCTATTTTGTTGGTGGTGTGGTCGAAATAATATTCGTTGCAGGCGGATTCATACATATCGTCCATAACGCTTTCGTCTATATGGTCGCGAATGTTGGCGAGCTTGCCGCTGTATGCGTAAGACGAGAACATCATATCGTTAAGCATAAATACGTCGGGCAGGTTTTTGCCCATTCCGTCGAGCGCCGTGTTGTAAGCGGTGCCGTCGCTCCACCATTTAAGTTCTATAACGATGTTTTCGTGAGTTTTATTGAATTCGTCAACAAAAGCCTGATAGTTGGCTTTTTCGGTGTCTACGTCGCGACCCGCAAAAACAAGCTGAATGGTTTCGCCGCTTTTGAGCGTGTTCCAGGCTTTGTCGTCGTCTATCTTACCGCCACCGCCGCCACCGCCGCAACCGGCAAAAGCCGAAAGCGATAAAACGAGAGCCGTAGTAAGGCTTGCGAATTTGGATTTCTTCATATTGTCACTCCTTAATAGTTTTTTATTTTTCATGTTGTTTTTCGTTTGTTTTGCAAAAAACAACCTTAAAATTACAGTTCTATATATTCGTAGTCCGAGAAAAGATAGCTCGAATTCTTTTCGGCGTAAAGCGCGATGTAACCGCTTGTGTAGCACTCGGCGTCCACGCACGACAAGAACTCCTCGCCGTTTAAATAAATTGTAATTTTAGTGTTTTCGCAGCGAACCGTTACCCTTACCTGCGCACCGTTATTGAAAGACAGCCCGCCCTGCGGTTTGGCGCCGCCGAGTTTCACGTCTTCCCTGCCGTAGGAACGTTTGTAAAGGTTTACGAGGTATTTGCCTATGCTTAAATAATATCCGTCGTAGTTGGTTCCCAGCGAAGTGGTTTTATAATCGGTGTGCGAGAAATTGTTCATTCTGAACAATATGCCGCCCTGCGCTTCCTGCGAAATTATTTTTACGTTTACCGAAAATTCATAGTTCGAAACTCCGCGGCTGCCGGTAAGAATAAGCGTTCTGTCGTCGCTCGTGTTGGTCATAAGCCCCGCGCCCGAGAAAGAAGCTTTGGCGCCTACTTTCTGTTTGAATACGGAGGAGTTTTTATCGCGAAGCGAATCGGTTACCTGTTCGATCGCGGTCGCGTTTTTGCTTGTGGAGAAGTTTAAAACGTCAAGCGTACCGTCGAACACCCTTATTTTTAGCGAATGCACGCCTTTTTCAGCGTGGAACGAACCCGCGTTTACGTTTACGTAAGATTGATTGCCGAACTCGAGGTCTTCGGGAATTTCGCTTTTTATTATGGTTTGATTATCGATAATAATTTCGAAAACGCAGCCCTTGCTCGCCTTGCCTACCGTAAGGCTTAACGAATAGTCGTCGGTTTCGGGAGCGTCCACAAGGTATTTAACCCAGTCTTCGGCGTTTAACACCAAAGCGTACGCTTCGTTCTGGGAAGAATACGCGGTGCTTTCTTTTTCGCCTTGACGAACGCCGTCGCGTTTTACTTTTGCGTTAGCTATGCTGTAACCGCGGTTTTCGCCTTTCAAATAAGAGGTCGCCGCGAAACTGCCGGTTAAATCTTTAACCGCTTCGAAATCGGAAGTGCCGAACGCGTCGTTTTTAAACTGCAACGATGTAGCCGTAGTTCCGCTTCCTACGCCGACAAGCCCGCCGTTCATTATTTTTTCGGAAGTTATTACAAGCATATTGTCGTAATAAATTTGGGCTTTGTGGCTGCCATTTACTATTTTAACGGTGTGAATGGCGTTTTCGTTTGTGGAAACCGCAACTTTTGCCGAAGCTATTTTTTGCGATTTTCCGTTTACTACCCGCGAATAGGTAAGCGACGTTCCGTCAACAGCAACCTCGAAGTAATTGCTTTCGTCTTCGAAACCCGCAACCGCCGTGCCTTTGCTGTTTGTAAGCGTAAAGTTTATTTCGGCGGTGAACAAAGCCTCGGTTTGAGCCGCGCTTAATTTAAAGTTCGCGGTTTCGCTTAAATTTTCGCCTGTTTCGGAATAATCTGCGCCGGTGGGTTTAATTTTGGAATAATTTCCGAGCCCGTCGGTAAGAACGTAAGAGCCGTTTGTGAAATAACGGGTTAAGTTATACTTTCTGGTGCCGGATACCATCGTATTGTCGTAATTAATACGGTTGGCGTTGTGATAAGCGGTGTAAACGCTGTCGAGGTCGGGACCTATAACGTTACTGCTATGCCCTAAACCGCGATAGTTGCTTACCTGTTTAACCGTGCTTTTGCTCGCATAGCCCAAAGGAGCTTCGTTGTCGAGTCCGGTTGAAATAAGAGTGGTGTTATACCATCTGGAAGAAAGTTCGGTAAACGGGAAATTGTTCTTCGAATAGGAATAAGCTACTTTATAGCCCGCGCTGTCAACGTGGTTGCCGGTGTAAGTAAGGTAGGTAAAACCGTTGCGCTTGAAATACCCGGGTCCCTCCGTCCAACCGTTTAAGTTGGCGTTTTCTATTTTCTGCGCTTTGCCTAAATTCACCTGCGGATTGCCTAAATTCACCTGCGGATTGCCTAAATTCACCTGCGGATTGCCCGAAGCGTCTTCGGGGAAATCTATGGTGTAATATGTAAGGCAGGAAAGCGCGTCGTTCGCGCTTACGAAATAAAGTTGCCCGTCGTCGTGCAGATAAAACGAACCGTCGATTCCCATACCCAAATTATCGGAAATAAGGGTAAACGGACCGTTGGGGCTATCGCTTCTGAAAAAGTAATGCCCTTGTCCGCGGCGGGATTCACACATATAAAACCAGCCTTTGTAATAAACGACCTCGGGCGCGAATGCTATGTATGTTTCAGACGACTGCGAGGTGCTGTTCGGGTCGTATGCCCAGCCGCTCCATTTCCAGTCGACCATATTATCCGATTCCCAGCAAGGAATTTTGCCCGAATATTTTTTATTGCCGTTAAGGGAGGTATATAAGTAATATTTACCGTTAAACCTAAACACGTATGGGTCGCCTATATCGTAAATATCGCCGTCGCCGTCGTAAAGTTCAATATAGTTGTTATAACGCGCGCAGTCCTGGTCTATTGTGAAAACCTGTTCGCCGTTGTCTGTGGGAACGCGGGTAGACGGGTCGTATTGCCGTTTGGGCGTATTGTTGTTACCGCCGCCGCAACCGAATAAAATCATGCTGCAGCAAAGCATAGCCGCAGCAAGCCCGACTATTCGTTTTTTAGGAAATTTGTTTTTCATTTAGTTCCCCCGTTTATTGTTTAGTTATATAAAATTTTTGCAAAAGTCGCCGTATAAGCCGATTAACCCAACTTTCGGCGACTTTGCCTTTTTTATTTAATTGTTATTGCTGTTCATCGGTTATGGCTTCGCCGTTCGCGTTGCAAAGTCCACAGTTAACAAGCTCGCCGCAGTCGGAGTTGCCCGCTTTATCGTCAATCTGTCCTACGACGGAAGCGGTTAGAACCGAGCCGCCTACCGAGGTTTTAATTCCGTAAAGGGTAAGCGTTTTTGCTTCTTTACCGTTGATAAGCGCGGTTTCGAGACAGTAACTGTTTTGGACTTTTACCCTGCTGGCACCGACGATGCCGCCCACTTGAGCAGAACCCGTAACGTTACCGAAGTTTTTGCAACCGGTTACGTAAGAGTTAGCCGCTTTTCTGGGAAGACCCGCTATACCGCCTACCATAGTGCCTTTCGCGGTTATGGTGCCGTAGTTTTCGCACGAATCTATTACGATAGTGCTTGCGCTCGAACCGAGTATTCCGCCCGCAAACGCAAGACCGGAACCCAAGGTGCTGGTAATATCTGCATAGTTCTTGCAGTTTCTAATTGTAGTTGCGCCTTGTGCTTTTCCTACAACGCCCGCGACGTTCGCCTCAGAGCCGCTTACGGAACCTTTCACGGTTACGTTTTCAACCGTGCAAGCGGTATCTTTCGTTATACTGATAAGTCCGCCTACAATCGTGGTCTTTTGAATTTTAACGCTTAAAGTAAGGTTTTTAACGGTAGCGCCCGAAGCGTATTCTATAAACGCGTCGGTAACGTTTTCAATAGCGAAATTCTTACCGTCGAATATACCCGAGAACACTTTATCGGAGGTTTTGCCGATAGAAGTCCAAGCCTTAAAGTTCATGTTGACATTTTTGGTAAGAGATATATATTTGCCGCTGTAATTGTTGCCGCCGTTTACGCTTGAAGCAAGGTAAGCGAGGTCGGCGCCGCTGCTTATAAGGTAAGGAGCCTCTTTGGTGCCCTCGCCCGAAAGCGATTCGCTTACAGTTTCGCCGTCCCAACCGAAACTTGCGGTAAGGGTTATAGCGGTTACGTCGGCAGCGAAAACAGTGTTCTCGTCAACGAGTTTGCCGTCTGCGGTAAGCCAGCCGCCGAACGCTTCGCCTGCTACATCTATGGTAGCGGTGGGCAAGGTTCCTATAGCGGTGCCTGCGTCAATCGATTTAGTGGCTTCGCCGTTGATGGTTCCGCCCTCTGCGGTAAAGGTTATTACGGTTTGAAGCACCCATTTAGCGTTGAGATCTACAACCGAAGCTTCGAAAGTGCTGGTTTCGGTTATTTTGTTGTCGTCAACGTCGTACCAACCGTCGAAACGGTAGCCCGCTTTTGCGGGAGGAACGGGAAGAGCGCCTATTTCTTCGCCTACGGTAAGTTCTTTGCTGTCAACCAAAGCGCCGTCGGAGTTGAATTTAATGTTGGATTTCTGCGCCTGTTTTTCCCAGTGAGCTTTAATTTCAACGTCGGCTTCGTAAACGTCGTCCGCGGTAACGCGGGTATCGCCGTTGAACCAACCGAGGAAAGTGTAACCCTCTTTGGTGGGAACGCCCAACGCGTCGGCGTCAAGTTTTCCGCCTTTATCGAGCGTTATGGTGGTTTCGCCGTCATATTCGCCACCGTCGGCGTTAACGGTTATAGTCACTTGTTCAACGTATCTCGCCACAAGCTCAACGGTGTGAGCGGGACCTTGGAATACGGTGGATTCGGTAACGGCCACGTAAGAAATTGTTTGGTCATCGCCCTCGCCCGAAACCACTTTGAGTTCCCAACGAACAAATCTGTAACCCTCTTTAACGGGAACGGGCAACTGACCGAGCACTGCCGTTTCGGCAATTATCTCCGCGGGAGAAGTAACGCCCTCGGGCAATGTTCCGCCGTCGGTGTCGAGCACCGCGGTGATTTTTACGGTTATGGGGTTGCCGTCTGCGTCGCAAAGTCCGCCTGCGGTTCTCATTGCGGCAGCGGTTTCAAGTCTGCCTACGATAGCGCCGATATAGGTGGCGGTCTCGCCGTCGAGGATGAGGTCGATAGCGGCAGAGCCGTTTATTTTAGCGGTAGAAAGAGTGTAGCTGTTTTCAATTCTGTCACGACTGCCGCCGACTATACCGCCAACCTGAACGGAGCCGCTTATATCGCCGTAGTTGTAGCAACCCGAAACTTTATAGTTCGTATTGCCGTTTACTACTCTTAAAAGACCTATTATACCGCCGCCGAAAGTGGAGGTAGTGGATACTTTGCCGTAGTTGGAGCAATTTATTACCAGCGTTTCAAGACCCGCCGCCGTCGCTCCGATTATACCGCCCGCCGCGCCTACGTCGCCGGGTTTAGCCATGGTAACGGTTATTTCGGCATAGTTTACGCAGTTTTTAACAACAACGTTGTCCTCGCCGTTCTTAACGGTATCGCCGGCTATGCCGCCTACGTCCGAGCCGCCGCCGCTTACCGAACCTTTTACGGTTACGTTTTCAACGAGAGTGCCGCTCTGCAACTGACCTGCAAGCAAGCCGTTAACTCCCTTTTCGCCTACAACGGTTCCCTCTATGGTAAGGTTTTTAACTGTTGCGCCTTTCAAAATAGCGAACATACCGAGGTAAACCTCACCCTCGAGCGTCATATTGTTTATGGTTTTGCCGTTGCCGTCGAACACGCCCGAGAAAGGTTTGGTCTTGCTACCTATTTGAGTGAACGCGCCGTTTAAAACGATGTCGTTTTCAAGTTTAATGTAGTAACCCGCAAGACTTTCGCCCGCGTTTACAAATTCGGCAAGTTTAGTAAGGTCTGCCTCGGTTTTAACGAGGAACGGATTTTCTTCGGTTCCCTCGCCATCGAGGAATTGCTTTTCAGAAGCTTTCGCATATATGGTAAGCACGGGTTCTTCGGTATCCGCGCCGATAATGTCTGCCTTTTCGGTATCGATATTATCGAAGTCCACAACGTTCAGGCATTCGGCTTCGTAATACCAGTTGCCGTCGAATTCCATCATGGTGTAGGCAAGTTCGGGAAGCTTGATTTCGTTGCCCTCGTACCAACCGGTTACGTCGTCTACTTCATAACCCTCTATGCCGGTGTTGAATTTAACCGTATAGGGTTTTGCGCCCGTCTTTCTCCATTGAGCAATCGCTTCGATATTGAACATATCGGCGGAAGCGATAGTTTCGGCGGTAAGTTCTTTTTTAGCGCCGGTTATATAATCGGTGTAATACCAGCCTGCGAAATTGAAGCCCTCGCGGGTGGCAACGGGAAGAGTCCCCATCGCTTTGCCGTATTCGAAAGATTTGCTTTCGATTGCTTCGCCGCCGTTTTCGGCATAGAACTTAACGTTTAATTCGCTTGCCTTTTTAACGGTGATGTTGCTGTATTTAACGCCTTTGGTTTTAGCGCGCAAACCTACTATGTTGCCGGTGTGCTTGGTAGAGAACGCGTTCGCCGCGTTGCTTATTTCGCTGTAACGAACGGCTACCTCGCCGGTGGTCAGGCAAATGTATTCTATTCCGTCAATACCTATATAATAGCTTATCTTGGTAACGCCGTCTACGGTGCGTTCAACTCTTCTGTAAGTAAGGGTGAACGTAGCTTCTTCGTTGCTTTCCTGATAAGCGAGCATTTTCTTTTCGTAAGGCGTGTCTTTCAAAAGGTCGCCGCCTAATCTGTAACGAGCTATAAGCTGCGCCTCTACCGAGTCGTTCGGGGTATCTACGTCGCCCCAGAATTCTATAGCGCCGTTTGATTTGGTGGGCGCCGAAATAAACATGGTTACGTAAGGCTCGCCTATAAACGAAGTTTTCTCTTCGTTGAACGCCGAAGCCGAAAATACGGGTCCGCAGTCGTCGGTGTAGGTCGACCAGTCGGCGGGAAGAGTCATATCTACCGAGTAAATCTCGCCGTCGTTAAGCGTATAGTCGCTGAAACGAGTTTGAGTTGTTTTGCCGTCGGTCGAGGTAGGAATATAATATCCGTCGTCGGTGAGTTCGAAACTAGTGCTAACGCCCGTATCGTAAACGGCGAACAAATAAATGTCAATCGCGTCGACGGTGAACGTTTCGCTAACCTCTTTGTTGGTGTTTAAAAACGCCCAGTAACGGAATTTGCAGGTGGCGGTGCCTACCACTCTGGCTTCGGGAACAGGCAAATCGACTGCGTTGATTGTGGTGCCGTATGCGTATTCGAGAGGCTCTATGGTCTGCGCCGTTCTTGTATCGAAATAAATTTTATGCAAATTACTCCAACCCGCATAAAGCGTTAAGGTGCCGTTTTTCGCATAAGACGTGTCTATTTTAGCGGTCGCTTTTTTAGTGCATTCCGCGTCGTAAAACCAACCCGTGAACGAATAGCCGTACATTTTCGGGTCGCTTCCGATGCTGGGAGTGGGTAAATAAAATTTTTCGCCCACGGTGTAAGTGCTGTTTTCAACCGCGGCGCCGCCTTGAGAATCGTAAACTATCGTGTACTTGTTGTCGCTAGCGTTTCCGCCGCAGCCGCTTATGAACAGCGCGGAAGATACCAACAACGCACAGATGAGCGCTATTATGACTATTGCCCTTGATGATTGTTTTTTTATCATATTTCCTCCTGGTTTTTCAGCCGAATCTCCTCGCTTCTTCGTTAGGCGTTTTGCTTTTCGTTCTTGCTTATCAATCGCCCCGCTTGCTTTTATCAAGCGGTTTATATGGCGTTTTTAAGCGTTTTTAAGCGTTTTTTCAGCGTTTTTTCAGCGTTTATCGCCACGCAGGCAAAAGCGACACTTCGACCTTATCTCAAGCTTATTATATCACGCAAGCGGTGCGTTTACAAGACAAAATTTTTTGCTATTTCTGCATAAAAAATAGTACCCGCTAGGCACTCCCCGCCGAAAACTTTAAAACCCGAACGTTTCGGGAAGCTGAATTGTTTTTTTATTTAAACGTTTTTTCGGGCGGTAATTAAATGGCTTCTATTTCTGCGGCTAACGTCGAGTCGATTGCGCCCTCGCACGCGGGGTAAAACGCTTCGCCTTTGTCGTAAAGCTCGGTTGACAGTTTAAGCCACAACGCCATCGCGATTTCTTCTTCGCTGAAACGGCAGCCCGTAAACGGATTTTTGAACAGCACCTCGCCGTCGCAGACTATTTTGTCAAGTTCGGGCGCGTGCAGGCTGCAATCGGTTCCGCTGTATATAGGCATAAGTTCGAAAGGAATTTCGCTTTCGCCTCTCAACATGTAACCTTTATCGCCCAAAATTTCTCCCGCCGTGCCTTTAACCGCAAAACGCTCGCTTCTTATAAGCGAAAAATACTGCGCGTGCGAAAAATCGTAAATCGCGCGGCGGTCGCCGAAATCGAGCAACGCCATTACCCTTTTGTGCGCTTTAAGCTCGGGCGGCTTTTTGCCGTTTCTGCCGTCGCTTTCGTAGTATTCGTCGTTTATTACCGTTTTAGTTATTTCGGGCAAATTTTTTTGCGTTTGCAAAAACGCGCGGATAAGCGCCGCCGCGTGGTATGAATGACAGCACGAAACCTCTACCGTGTGAACCTTGCCGAAATAACCCTTTTCCGCAAGTTTTTTAATTGCAATGTAGCGCGGGCGCAGCGGATATTGTTCGGTTATTTGAAATTCTTTGCCTATGTATTGTTTTAGCTTTTCGCGCTCGCTTAATGTAAAGCCTGCGGGAGTTTCGCAAAACACCGAGTAGCCGCGCGCAAGCAAACTTTCGGCTACGCCTATGTTGTTCGCCTTGTTTACGCAAAGCAGAACGTGGTCGGCGCTTTCCATTTGTTCTATATCGGCTACCACGCGCACGTGCGGGTACATTCTTTTTATTCGCTCGGCTTTTTCGGCGTTGCGGCAAACCACGGTTTTTAAAGTTACGCCTGGCATTACGTTTATTATGGTGAACCAGGCGAACGCCCTCCACCCCGAGCCTACCACGGCTATGCTTTTGGCTATGCTTTTGGTTGTTTGCATTTTGCTTTTCCTCTTTTTTCTGATAAAACGCCCCGCGCCGATTTTTAAAATTTGTCCGCGCGGTTCGGCTTTTTGACTGTTATATTATAACAGAGGAATACCGCTCTGTCAAGGCCGAATTTTTGTTTTATTTTACACTTGAATTGTCAAACTAAATGCAACACTTTATATCCATTAAAAGTATTATGATCTGTTATAGCAATTAACTTAATATTTTCAGCAATAGCATCATTTATTAAAGATAAATAGTTCTCTTCTTCCGACTTTCTTTTATCCATGACAAAATCATATGAGGCCGGAGTATGAATATGTAAATCGAATTTTACAAATTGAGTTCCATTACTTTTTCTCTCTATAATATTACAATAATTCTTTATCTCGCTAACCAATGCCATTTTTTACCCTCTATATTACGTTCGTTTAAATAAAGCCCAAAACTTACCGATTTTATCAAAATTGTCAATATTAAAAAAGTATACACAAGGATTTTAAGCACTTTAAAAATTATAAAAAGCCGAAATTTTTGCCTGTTCGTTGTGGCGATTGTAGCATAGTCCTCGCCGTTGTCAACGCAAAAAATTATTGCTGAAAATTATTACATATTCTAAATTTGAAAGCCGAGCCGATGAACAGCTCGGCTTTTTTTCTTTGTTCTACTTTTTTTATTCTAATGCAATAATTTTTTTGTTACCGTTGACAACGGCAGCCCCTATTTCCAATGGATTTCGTTTTATTCGTCTTATGCTCCTGCCGCCTTTGCCGAAAGGCAAAATAAAATATATCAGGAGGTTTTCAGCCATGAAAATCGATTTCGTATCTAACAATTTCACAGGTAATTTAATCGTTACCGTATTTAACATCGAAGACATCTTCGAGGTTGAAAAAGCTTTGGAGTTTATCGCAAAATTTCTTTGTAAAATCCTTGACTATGACGTGGATTACGAGTACAAAGAAATCAGCGTTACGGTTGACGACTATTATGAATACCTCTCTTTAAGAAAACTGGTACTCGATCACTGTTCGGTAGCGGCATAAATGCTCTAAACGAAAATTAAGATTACGAGGAGAATCAAACATGAATATCACAAAAGGACAAAAAAAGAAAAAATCCATTGAATTATTGAGAAAGTTACATATTTATGAAGCGTATATCGACGGATTCCGCAAAAACGATTATGTCTGTTACTTTGAGGGCTACGGCGGATATTGGGTTTATCAAGACCCCGAACTCGAAAAGAAAATGAAAGCGCTGGAAAAGGAATACGCCTGTACCGTGTATGCAATTACCCATGAATTTACGGAATTCGGAGAATGCTATTCTTTCCTGCTCGTTACCGATTACAAAGAAGAATGGGATAACCTTATCTATCCTGAAGGTAACAAATATTATGCGTTCGCCTATGTATGGAACAAAGACGACGACATCTGTTCGGAGTTCGGTACGATAGGCGTACAAAGTTTCGGCGGCGGGATTGCAAGATTTGCATAAGGAGGCTATCAGAAAATGAAACCGTTTACCACACAAGCACACATTAACTCTCTTCAAGGAAAAAAGGACGAAATCACCGTCCTTGAAAAGATAGACAACGCACGTCAACCCTACTACATCATAGAATATCGCGGCGTCAAATGCACCGCGATTTTTAATTGGTTTACCTGCGAATATTACGCCGACGACGTTTACGGGATAGTAAAAAAATAACCTTAGGAGGATTACAAATGTCGGAATTACAAATCAAAATCTGGGATATGCTTATCCGATTAGACGGCGAAACCGTCGCAAGGCTTTTTACGAACTATTACGGCAACAGGCTTTTAACCGAAGAATTTTTAGAATTTCTCGACGAAGAACTTTGATTTCAAGGAGAACTCGATTATGAACAAAGCCCGAAAAGAATATCTCAAATACACGGAGGATTATTGATATGCCTGTATTGAATCTCAAAGCCAACACGCCCACACAGCAGCTCGTGAAAGACTACCTGGAAAAGTCCGCAAGCGCAACGCTTGCGGACAAAATCAATCACGGCGTAAAAATCCAAAAAGACGGTAAAACGGTTCTCAACAAAAAAGACTTAAACGGGTTTATGAACTTCGCTTGCGACGAGGCTCGCAAACAAACGGAAAAGAGTGCAAAAAGTGCGTGCATAGAAGATTCTACCGTTTACGGCTGGGCAATCCATTATTTCGAAGAAGCAAGCGTCGAAGGCACGCTATATAACGAGGACGGCACGTTATATAAATCCACGCCAACCGACGTTACGCGCAACCCTGCCTCCACTGTTTTGCCTATTCCGCCCGTGAAGAAGCCTAAGCCGCAAATGTCCTTATTTGAGCTTATGGAACAGCAAAACGAAGTTTCCGAAACAGATACCGAAGCCGAACCGTTATCCGAAACAGAGGAAACTTTATCAAAAATTCCCCGGGCAACTCCCGCACTTTTACCCGAAAAAGAAATACCTGCCCCCGCTCCCGCCATACAGCCGCAAAGCTCGCCCCTATATCAACGGTATATGAAAATACAAGCTCAATATCCCGACGCGGTGATTGTCCGGCGGCTCGGCGATTTTTATGAAATTTTAGGCGAAAACGCCGTCAAAATCGCCGAAGAACTGGATTTGACTTTAACGGGACGGGATTGCGGGCTTGAATCCCGCGTGCCTATGGTCGGCTTTCCCGTTCATTCTTCCGACGTGTATATTTCAAAACTTATCGCAAACGGCTATAAACTCGCCATCGTCGAAAAATCGGACGAGATACGCATTCAGCAGCCGAATGTAAAAATTAACGCGGAAACGGGCGAGCCGCTCCCGCCTGTTTCCGCGGACGCTCCCCTTTCGGAAAACGAACCCGACGACGAATTACAAACCGAGATAAACGCCATGAAAGCATTTGAACCGGTCGCACTCGCTAAACTTTACGAGATTTTCGGCGACGAATTGGATTTACAGTGAGGTGATACCTATGACGGAAAAAGATATTAAACCTATCCCCAAATATATCCTTGAAAAAATCCGACGCAAGGATAAACAATACTGTACTCAGCAAAAGGGCCCTGTGCGTTTTTATGCCTATCTCGCCGTTTGGCGTAAAGAACTCGTAAAAATTACCGTAGCCGTACGCAATTACCGAAAACAATGGTATTACAAACAAGTTGCCGTTCACGGCATTAATACCGAAATATGTTACGTCAAAGATATGAAATATTCTTATTATTCCGGTATGAGATTTCAGGTCGGCTGGTACGATCAAGGCTTACAAAGTTATCGCAAATGGTATGAACACCCCGACTGGGGCTGGACAGACAATAAATACTTCGATCCTTACGCACCCGTCGTAAACAGCGAGCTTCTCTCGAAGCTTCCCAAGTATCGTTACAGTGCCTATCAGTTTTATACGGGGAGAGATATTATCCGTTATTTACGGATTTACGAGAAGTATCCGCAGGCGGAATATCTCTTAAAACTCGGCTTAAACCAATACGCCGAACGGGTGACAATCCTACGAAAAGTCGGCAAGGATAAAGCATTCTGTAAATGGCTCCTTAAAAATAGACAGGAGCTGAGCGCTAAGTTCTTCTATATTCCCGCAATCCTGCGCGCTTACAAAAGGCATACTTCCCTTATCCACGAACAGTTCTGTCAGGAACTTTCCATCAAGGACAAACGCGGGGATTTTCATAATTTCAAAATCATGGTCGGGAACGGCTATGAAGAAATCTATCAATATGTCATCAATCAGCAAACCAACATGAACAGCTACATAGACTATTTCAAAGCCTGTCAATATCTTAATCTCGATATGGATTTACCGAAAAATCGATTCCCGCACGAGTTCAAACGTTGGCACGATATCCGTATCGATGAATACGCCACCGCAAAAGCAATGAAGGACGAAATGCAACGCAAGGAACTGTATGCAAAGTTTTCTATCGTCGCAGAAAAATATCTGCCTTTGCAATACGAAAAGAAAAGCGCGTTCGTCGTTCTTATTCCCCGCTCGCCTGCCGATTTGATCCGCGAGGGTACGATTTTACACCACTGCGTGGGAACGATGAATTACGACCAAAAAATGCTCCGCGAAGAATCGCTTATTTTCTTCGTCCGAGATAGAAACAGCCCCGATATACCGCTCGTCACGCTCGAATACTCGCTTACATCGCATAAAGTCCTGCAATGTTACGGCGACAAAGATTTGCCGCCGCAAAACAAAATTGTCGATTTTGTCTATCGCAAATGGCTGCCTTACGCAAATTCCGCCATTCAAAAAATTATTGCTTAAAAAGGAGAAGCGTTATGAATAATTATTTCAGAATTACCGCTTACCACCCTACCGAGAACATCTCTGCCGTCCTCGACAGTTTCGGTAAATTCGATAAGCTTTGGAAATTCAGCTCGTTCCTGATTACAAAGGGTTTTAAGATAATCGAAGTCAGCGCCGACGACAAGTTTCTCGACGGCGACCTGCCCCGCATACAAGCGGATAACGAACATATCGTTTTACGCGCTTGCGCCAACGGTCAGCCGCAAGCTATTTCTTACGAAATTAACGGAAAAACCTATCGCGCCGTTCAAGTAAGAAACACCCTTTACATTCCCGATAAAACCGAGGCAACAAAATGACCAAAAAAGAAATTTGTCTTTCTAATCTCTCTTTCGCCTATTACAGCGGCTTTGGCGGCTTAGAAGTAAAATTTATCGAAGACGGCATCAACGATTATCTCTATTGCGTTTCGGGCGCTTGGTCCGCCAAGAAACATTATCACAAATTAAAAATCCATGGTTCTTATGACGGCGCCTATATCCGGTTACATGGTTATAGGTGCTTTTTACATGACTTCATTCGTATAGGAGGTTGATTATGTTACCCGATAATCATTTTTTCTTTTTCGATTTCACTCTGGATCATACCAAAATCACACCCGCTTTCGCTCCTGCGACCGACGAATACGATAAGTCCGTCGTTCTCGATACAACCAATCTCTGTCCGTATAAAATCCCTACTATCGACGAAATCTTAAAACTTGTCAACCAGGCCTCTCATCGGGTAAATCCGAATAAGTTTTTGAGCGATACTTTCGAATGCGGGGCGATTGCCGTTTCCAATCAATTCGATTTTCCCAAAGCCGAACAACGCGAGGAACGCTATAAACAAATCATGCGCACCTACGAGCCAAAAGAGCGAGAATTAATGGCTGAGGCATTCGCTAAAATTTACGCGCTTCTCACTTCCGTCGTCTATGACGACGGTACTTTTAACGACTGGCTCGGCAAATTGTTTACGCAAACGAATATAGGCAACAAACACAACGGACAATTTTTTACGCCTTATCATATTTCCGGCTTTTGCGCCAAAGCAAGCCTTGACGAGTCTATTGTGCGTCAGAAACAACGGGACAACGAAATCATGACCATCAATGACCCGACTTGCGGCGCAGGCGGAATGCTTGTCGCGGCTTTGGAAACTCTCGACAGGGAGTATCATTTCAACTATGCTCATAACTGTTTCATGCTTGGCGAGGATATCGATATCCGTTGCGTACACATGACCTATCTTCAATTATCTCTCGCGGGCGTTCCCGCTATCGTCAAACACACAAATTCTCTCACCCGCGAAACCTGGGATATTTGGAAAACGCCCGCGTTTATCATGCAGTATATGCGATTCAGACAGTTCGAACATTACGCTTAAAGGAGATTCTTCATGAAAGTCGGATTTACTTTTATCAATCAAGATATGAAACTTACCTGCCTGTGCTTTGCGGAAAGCATACGCGGCAATATCGCGCTGCTCATCAATCACGAAAATGGATTATTTATCACCGCACGCGACGTTTCACGAGAAAACAACGGCAATTTTTCCTGGGCTTGGGGACATTATTTTTACGATATTAGAAACGCGATCGGCGATTACGACAAGCGAAAAGATACGCTTTAATATCGATAATTCGATTTTTAATCTACAAACAGTGGGGCGGCTGAAAAGCTCCCTTTTTTGTCTTAAAAATTGCAAATGAGCATTAGGCGTGTGCTAGTCTAAATATAAGGTTCTTGTTTTGCGACTCATAATTTGTAATGACAATAAATAAATTCACAACACCCACTTGCACAATAATAATTTTTATGTTATAATAAATGAAAAGAATTATTCTAAAGAAGGGGAATACCTTGAATGGCACAAAGCATAAAAGGAGCATTCAATGAATTTTTTGAAAATATTATTAATATCTCATCGCGGCAATCCGACAATGCAAAGAACAGTAAAAATTTTCTGATAGACCAAATTCAATCTTTGAGTAATAATGGTAATTTTCTTAAATTAGATTCTCAATATAATATTGGGTTCGGTTCCTTTGCCCGAAAAACAAAAATTCAGCCATTAGATGATATTGATTTAATTATAGCTTTAAATGGAGAGGGCTTGAGTTTAGAAGGAACAGAATGGAATAATATCACTATAAAAGTCACTCACAAATGTAATAATAGAGGAATTGTTAGTTTATCGGATAAGGTTCCTTACTATTGGCAGGAAGATATCCTCAACCTAAATTCTAATAAGGTAAAAAACAAGCTTGTTTCCGCTTTACAAAATATTTCTCAATACGAAAAATCCGAAATTCATGCTAGAGGCGAAGCTGTTACATTAAAATTAAGGAGTTATCCTTGGAGCTTTGATATTGTACCAGCATTTTATTATGCAGGCGATCAATATAATACGCCCTTTTATTTAATACCGAACGGTTATGGAAAGTGGAAAAAAACAAATCCAAAACTTGAACAAGCAAGAGTTTCTAATCTTAATAAAAAATTCAATAACATTGTCTTAAAAGTGGTTCGTCTAATTAAATATTGGAATAGACGGGGACTCATGCCCACTATTACCTCATATGTTTTAGAAACAATAGTTCTCGATTATTTTGATCAAGCTAGCCATAATGTAGTTGACGATGGAAAATCTTATGATTATCCCGATATACATTTCCGCGATGCCTTAAAATATATCCGTGATCATATTACATCAATTGTTCATGACAGTAAAGGGATACAGAATGACATAAATAATCTGAATTGGGGACAAAAAATTAAGATTCAAACACGAGCAACAACTGACTACCAAAAATCATACGATGCGGTATATGCCGAAGTACATGAAAAAAATGTAAAAAAATCCATGAATATATGGCGAGATATATTTGGAGGTGATTTTCCTCAATATGATTAAAAATAGCAATACTGTTTACGAACGTCAGAATCAACCAGAAATGCAAGCTTTAATAGTAGCACAGCATTTCGCATATACATCGGCAAAAAGGTGGGTTCTTTCTTTATTTTTTATATTAGTTATTATACCTTTAGGAATTAATGTTGCCTTATTTTTTAATCTTTCCGATACTATTATAGGCATTTTATCATTCCTATCTATAATTTTATTGTTCGTGGGAGAAATAGTAAAAAGTCATATCGAAAACACTAAAGCAAAAGCCGCCCATTTACAACAAAAGTTTGATTTATTTGTATTTGATATGAATAGTAATATCGGGATAGATGAAAACATAATAGCAGAAGCCATGGAAAAATATAGTAAAAAGGATTGGTATAGAAAGAAAAATTGGTATCAAAATTATGAAAATATAAGTGAGTTAGAAACTGTTTTTTATTGTCAAAAAGAAAATATTGATTGGACTGGTAATCTAGCAAAACGCTATTGCTACTTCTTACTCAGTATTATTAGTTTAATCTTTATTTCTTTCTTTATCAATTTAATCGTCAACAAAAGTTCTATTCTTAAACTTCTTTCTATATTAGTTAGTGCCATCCCGTTATTATCTTACGGATTATCGAGTTATAAAAAGATTAAACATGATAATAAGGAGCTTATTGAACTCGATAGATTGGCAAAAGAGATAAACTCTAATATAGCTGTTATGTCCGAAAGAGAATTACAAAACAAAATTTATATCTTACAAACAATGATTTATCAATTTAGAAAAACCAAGTATTTAATACCTGATTGGTTTGAATGCAAATTTTACCCATTTTTGCAAGCCCTGGAAAAGCGTACAGCGGATATGCGCAAGAATAGAAATAGGTAAAGTATAAAACTCTCTTTAAGAAAATATGTGGCACAAAGAACAGTGCAATTAAAAACTTTTAATTTTAATCATATTTCTATCTTTCCCGGGGAGCTTTTGCTCCCCTTTTTTTATTGAAAAAAGTACAAATGAGTGTTAGGCGTGTGCTTG
>ERZ827181.965-NODE-965-length-35164-cov-6.284713_pt1 | contig 35164 bp, 34 predicted proteins | sample MGYA00519778_ERZ827181 | MGnify/ENA primary metagenome ERZ827181 (study PRJEB31778, sample SAMEA3449273) | human gut metagenome | biome: human gut; feature: human-associated habitat; material: faeces | place: United Kingdom | collected 2010/2012 ...
GGATGGACACATAGTCAAAGGACGACAACCAGCCCCTCCCGATAAATTCCGCAATGCTCCATGAGGTAATCAGGGTATCAAACAAATCCGTGAATCCCTTGCGGTTCAGCCGGCAGGGAGTAGCAGTCATGCCCAGTTTCCTCGCCTCCGGATATCTCTTCCAAAGCTCCCGGTAGGTTTCCGCCAGGGCATGATGCGCCTCGTCAATGACGATCAAATCCGGCTGTCCGTCCATAATCTTCCGGTTTCGTGACAACCACTGGATGGAAAATACCCTCACCCTCCCGGATTCTTCCGGCATACTGTCTTTCCCCGTCCTTCCGTTCTTTGCCGACTTGTCCGGTTCTTTTCCCATTCCATACCGGGCTACGGTTTCCTCTATCTGCTCCACCAGCTCCCTGCGGTGTGCCACTATCCACACCCGCATACCGACACCGCCACCACAGAGAAACTCTTTCACCACCGCAGCCAGCAGATGTGTCTTTCCCGTGCCTGTAGGCATTTGTACCATCACACTCCGGTGAAGCTCCCACTCTTCAAAGAGGCGGAGCTTCATCTCCTGCTGGTAGTCACGGAGACCGTCGTTTCTTGCCATACATCATCCCTTATTTCAGATGTATCCTGAATACCATCCCTGCACTGGGATACTTACATTGGGTCAGTTCCACCACACCACTAATATAATCCTTCCAAAAGTTATACCCGATACCGCAATTCACCGAATAACTATCGTATTCCGCTATCACATTCAGCCCATTCACAGCCTTCATCCAAAAAGAGGTAGCCGGCAGGGCAAACTGAAAATTCACCCCCGCCACAGGTCCGTTCCGGTGATAATCCAGCCGCTTGTTATAGACATAACCGAAGTGCATCCCCAACTCCCCCACATTCTTCACCCCGAAATGCTTGGTGGCAACTATGTAATAGCGGTTCCAGTGTCCGTTACCCACCGAAGACGTACCCGTAAAACCATAATCGTCCTTATTGGGGTCGCCCAGCACATCGTTGGTGGACGGATCGTTCGCCCCCACCACTATCTGCGGTGTCCACTCCTTCCACCATCCCTCCTTCCATACACGCAGCCGGGCGGAAAACTGGCGGTCCTGATTGCGGAACTTATATGAATAACCATACTGGGGCAATCCTATTTTGTGCAGCGTACAGGTATAGCCCACTTCCAGCCACGGAAAAAGGGTGATGTTTATGTAGTAATTCCACGTGTCATAATTCCAATGCTTCGGGGTAGCCGCCACTTGCAGATAGGAAAACCCGCACAGAAAAGTCTTGTCGCGCTGCATATCCGCGCTGGGGGCGTGAAGAAGCCCCGTGGTGCCATATACATATTGAGCCCGCGTATGCTGCAAACCTGCTACCATCAATAATGCCGCCGCACAAATCAACTTCTTTATCATCATCAGTTTTATTCTTATTTCAACAAACCCTCATAAACTCCCATCACCTGCTTTGCAATCTTGTCCCAATCATACGGAGCCATGTCATACTGCACACTATGATAATCCTCGTCTATCACCTTCTGCAATCGAGCGGCAAGAGCATCCACATCTCCACAATGAAAATAGCAGTCAGAAGAAAGACCTACCTCCAGATTGGCAGGAATATTACTCACCACCACCGGCAAGTGATAACTCATGGCCTCCAATAATGCAATAGGCAACCCTTCGTGCGATGAAGGCAGGCAATAACAGCGAGCATTTGTCAGCAACGAGTGCAACTTATGTCCTTTCACGAATCCTGTCAGCACCACGCCTGCCTCTTGCGCCATCTTTTTCAATCCCAGTGAATATTCATCTTCAAAATCCGTATCGCCGCCAGCACTAACTTACAATCTCCAGCTTCCAACTTCTTGAAAGCTTCTATCAGGTGATGCAGGTTTTTCTCCGGCACAAAACGACACATGCCAAGGATGTACTTTCCTTTCTCAATACCCAGTTCTTCAAAGTATTCGGGATAGTCGCAAATTTCAGGCTTCGGCACACCATTGTAAATCAGATGTACCCTCTCACGCCGATGGTACTTCCGGGCAATCAGATCCTGAATTACTTCAGATATGACGATTACATCATCTGCAAACCTGCATCCCAACCGTTCGCCCAGTTTCAGCACACTTTTGGCGGCAAAGCCCCACTTGTCACGGTCATAGTCGGGCCCGTGATGCGTGAACACCACCTTCATGCCGAGCATCTTGGCGTATGGCACTAACAGCGCAGGCCCGATGGCATGGATATGCACCACATCCGCTCCCAGCTTTTTCGCCTTGTTTACAGCCCGAAACGTATGGACAACCGCTTCGTATGATTTCCTTTTCGGTGCGCTGATATCCACCAGCTTCACCCCCTTCCACTCGGTGAGAGAATCTCTCACATAATCTTTGCGGCGGATGAGAGTGGTGTCCACACCTTTGGCCGCAATGCGGGGAAATAGTTCCTCGCAATGCGTCTCTACGCCACCCATGATATCGGGGATACCACGGGTGCCGGTAACTACTAGTTTCATCAAAATTTAGATTATTATTAATGAAGGCTACAATCCGAATAGGACAGCCACAATGCATTCAGCCTCATTTCCTGATACAGGAAATGAGGAGATAAGTTTTATCGGTAAATATTAGTTATTAAGAATCCACGCCAAATCCCTCAACAACCAGACAAAGGCAACTTCGCCCCAATTATTTGGCTTTCTATAAAAAATTATTCAATTCTTCTACAAGCCTATAAACAGTAGTAGAAGACTCTTGTTGTGCCGGATTATTCCCATCAAATTGTTTCATGATAGTTTTAGCGTGATTAATGGCTTGTTCTTGTTTAAGAAATAAAGCATTAAACATTTTAGAGCTTACGCCCGACTTCTTTGTATAAGCAAATCCGAGCAAAGTACTCAACATTTTTTCATATCTGGAACGATGCAAAGCCCCCTGATACAGATTGAAGTGAAGCAAGAACCAAAATTCAAAAGCCTGGTTGCTATAAGCCACTTCAAAACCATTCTGGCGAGCTGACAGGATTGCGGAGTTAAAGTCATTTTCTGGAAAATCATCTTTGTCAAAGACCACCCAATTCTGATTATATGTCCTTCCTCTTTGCCTTTCCTGCTCTTTTATATTGATAGCTTTCTGTACTAATGCTAATGTCCCCATGCCTTGGCCGATAGCTTTCACAGTGGCAGAAGTCAAGCGGAAGGCATTAAAGTAGTCTGGTTCAGTATTAACCCCCTCGCAAATAATCAGAAATGTTTGTTTCACTTCACGCACACCACTGATACGGGTTATCTTTCTTTCGATACGCGGATTCATATTTTTCCTTTTTGTAGCCGCCATAGTTTATTTTTCTTGCGTATTAAACAAACGGGTTAAATCTCCGACAATTGGAATAGCTCCATACTTTCCGGACAGGTAATCTTTTTCAAACGAAGCATCATTACGAACTTTATACTCTGCCAATGAATAAAGTTCGGTTGCTCCATAACGGTCTTTTTGTGTAAACCAAATCTGATCTCGTCGGAATATACTAGCACTCAACAAGTTTGTATCGTGGGTAGTGAAAATCAATTGGGCATTTTTCGGATTTGTTTCTTTTGAATTAAACAAGGTAATAATTCTACACGTAAGAAGTGGATGCATTTTGGAATCAAATTCGTCTATAATCAGACGCTTCCCATTATCCAAAGCATCAATAATGGGATATGCTAAAGAAAAATACTTTATTGTACCTTCCGATTCATTTTTCCTGAATGGGAAGGTAACAGCTTTGACTTCATTACCTTCATCATCGTATTGTGTATGCGTACTGACAATAGTATTATCTATTTTTTCAATATTTTCAATACCTAAATCAGCATAACGGGAAAACTCCACAATTCGCTGTTTCATTCTGATGTCATCCAGTTGGATGGTGATGGTATTCCATATTTTCTCATCATTAGAATCTGAAATAATAGTGGTATCGTTCAACCATTTCATGATCTCCACTGCCGTCGGATCATTGAATTGTGCCGCAACAGAAAGTAATAGTGCATTTGCTCTCACCATTCGTTTACCTGCAAGCTCTTTACCAACGGCAAACTTGGTATGAATATCAAAACTGTCTTTTTCCCGGTAGAATAATTCCACCTCCTTAGCCCTTTTCTTATTAGCTTTTTGATAGAGCCATTCCGAATGTACCGATGAATTGTCAGCTTCAAAACCATAACGATATTGATTATCCTCATCACAGAATATGGCTTCAAAATAACTTGGTTCACCTGCTGTAAGCGAATTTAACCGGAAACTTTCTATATTGACACGTTCCCCTGCCTGAATATCCTTCGATGAATTTATCACATACCACTTGAAGAACTCAAATGCTTTAATGAAATTGGATTTACCGGATGCATTGGCACCGTAAACAACCGCACTCTTCATTAACAATAATCCGGCAGTCCCTACACTAAAGATTATATCTTCAGCCGGAACCTGTATTTCTTTCAAAGCCGATGCCGCTAATGACAATGTAGACTGTTCTTTGAAAGATAGAAAATTTCCTATTGTAAATTGAATAATCATACTTTAATTGCTTCATTCGAGATTTTATCACAAATATAGCTTTTATTTTTCATATAAGGATAACTATCAAGTGAATTATATTATTTTATGTCTAATAACATGCAACAGTTCCTCGCAATGCGTCTCTACGCCAGCCATGATATCTGGGATACCACGGGTGCCGGTAACTACTAGTTTCATCAGAATTTCTCCCTTAAATCACCTTGACAAGAGTCTTGCCCTACATCGCACCATTTCGGTTCCAGACAAATATCTTTCCCTTGCAGTGATTTCAGTTTATTGATTAACGCCCATTTCAGCGGATACTTAATATATTTGTGCATTACCGGCGAAGCCGTACCCACCATCCAGCAGTTTTTGGGACAACGGCGCACCATGGCGCGAACCTCCTGTGCCTGCTCACTCTCCCATATGGTCATAAAGTCGGGAGTTTCGTGAATATTCCCCATCGACTTCTTCCAATACTTCTCTTCCAGCCCATTACAAGGATATACATCACCAAACGGATCAATGAAGAAGTTAGCCGAACCGGCCTCACAAGGCAACATACGGCGACCGCCTTCAATATAATTTATCAGTCCCATATTGAACCAGGCACGGAACCAGCTCTTCGGATGACGCTCCTTCAGCTGCCATTCAATGAGTTGCTTGAAGTCACCACACACCTCATTTTTATTAGTGATTACATTGTCTTCTTTGTGGAAGTAGTACGAATTATGAAAAGCAGCTGTGGCGAACTCCATCCCCAAGCTCTTGCTCAGTTGGTAGAGCGAAAGCATGTCTTTAGAGTTATTGTTAGACACCGTGCAGCCGAAACCGATATCCTTCAGTCCCATTTCCTTCAATGTCAGCAGTGTGCGAAGTCCCTTGTCGAAACCTCCCGTATGACCGCGCAGTTCGTCGTTCTTGCCACTCAGCCCCTCGATGGAAATGCGGATGCCGATATTTGGAAACTTTTTGGCCAGCGCCACCACACGATCCTCAAACCATCCGCTGGTCGAAATGACAATACGGTCGGTATGCCGGTAGCATTCCTCCACAATCTCCGCCAAATCCTCGCGGACGAAAGGTTCGCCACCCGTCAGGTTGATAAACTTCAACTTAGGCAGTGTTCTCAAATCACTCGCTTTTATCTCTTCGCTTTTGTTGGTGGGATTAAACCAGATGTTGCACATCTTGCACTTCATGGGACAACGATAAGTCAGGATGATACTTGCGTCCGTAGGAGTAGGAACAGAATAATTGTTATTTGACATATTATATTATTTTTACTTTAAAATCAATTATACTCTACTTTCTTTGAGCGGATTTTTGTCCGACTGATACCATTCAACAAATCTGGCGATTCCCTCAGGCAATCTGACCGAAGGACAATAGCCCACTTCGCGCTCCAACTTCGTAGTATCCGCATTGGTTTGATACACATCCCCCTGTTGCATCGGCATAAAATTTTTCTTTGCCATAATACCCAGATTCTTCTCTATCTCGCTGATAAAATCCATAAGTTTTACAGGATGACTACACCCGATATTATACACCTTGGCAGGTACACCTTTTTCTGAAATCTCCGGCTGATGGTCTATCACCTGTATCGTACCGTTTACAATGTCGTCTACGTAAGTAAAGTCTCGGATAAGGTCGCCATTGTTGAACACGTTGATTTCCTTTCCCTTGCTGATGGCCGAAGCAAAAAGCATGGGTGCCATGTCGGGACGCCCCCACGGACCATATACGGTGAAATAACGCAGTCCTGTAGTTTTCAGCCCATAGAGTTTACCGTAGGCGTGTGCCATCAGTTCATTACTTTTTTTTGTGGCAGCATAGATGCTTACGGGCTGAATTACTTCGTCATCCTCGCTGAACGGTGCCCTGTCGTTCAGCCCGTATATGCTGCTCGAACTGGCATAAACCAAATGTTGAATATTATTTAAGCGACAACACTCCAATATATTCATAAATCCCATTACATTGCTTTCTATGTAGGCATAGGGGTTGCGCAAACTATAACGTACACCCGCCTGTGCCGCCAGATTCATTACCTTGTCAAATTTCTCCTCCTGAAACAGACGACTCAGCGCATCACGGTTTACGATGTCCATACGCACAAAGCGGAGATTAGGCATCAATGTACTTTGCAGGGCGCGTCCCCACGGCATATCGGGAAAGGTCACTGCTGTCCTTCCATCATTTCCGGTTTCGGGAATCGCGCCTACCATCCCCCATTGCGCGTCCGCCTCTATCCCATAAAACTCACGCAAGCGGGCGTACTTCAAATTGGGATCGTAATACGTATTGATATTGTCTATGCCCACCACCTCGTCACCTCGTTTTGCAAGCTGAGAGGCAAGCCGCGAACCGATGAAGCCGGCGGCTCCAGTTACTAAGATTTTCATTTTTGTTTTCCTGTTATGTCATTGAATAGCTTCATCAAACGATTATAGTGCTCTGCCGGAGAAAAACAAGTCTGTACGTTTTGGAAGGCATTTTCACCCATTGCCTTTGCTTCCGTCGGATGGGCAAAAAAATAAGCAATCTTACTGCGAAAATCTTCCACATCCTGATAGTTGAAAGTCAACCCAGTTTCACCGTTTCTCACCAATTCAGGCAAAGAGCCGAAATTGGTAGCCACAACAGCTTTTTTATAGGCAAAACTTTCAAGAATTACATTCGGGAAATTATCATACCATTCCGAAGGAACAACTGTGCACAGGCAACTCTTCAGGTAAGGCACAATCTGCTCAAAATTCATTTTACCCAAGAACTCAATATGATGCCGCTTGCCGTTCAAATACGCCTTTAACTCATCCTCATAACCATCGTTTGAAAAGCCTATAATTTTCAGATTATAGTCGGTATTCTGAAAAGCCTTGACCAGTGACATCAGTCCTTTTTGCTTCTCTATCCGCCCAACAAAGAGAACAAAAGGCTTATATTCTACTTGTGGATTTCCCTCTTTCAAATTAAAGAAAGTGGGAATGTGATGCAATTTTTGTCGAGAAATGCCATACTCCACCAATTTTCCCAAGGTGAAGGAAGATGGCACTACAAAAGCATCTATCTTTCGAGTGATATGCATCGCATCGTGCAGCATCTTTGCTCCGAGTTTTATGACGGAATAAACCGTAGAGTTCAAGACACACTTATTTCTCACGCAGTTCCATCTATTTCCGTTCAGGCACTCCTCACAAACACCTTTCACACCATTGTAGAACAATGCGTTGGGACACATATACTGAAAGTCTGAAATGCGGTGTATCACAGGTATTCCCAGATTTTTTGCCGCATCAATGATGCTAGGTGATATCTTGTTATGATATTGCATGATATACACCAAGTCGGGATTTGTGTCAGTGAGCAGTTGTCTGAATTTCCTCTTAGCTTCAAAAGAGTAAAACATACGTGAAAAGGATTTCAGAATCACTTTCATGCTCTTCTTATTCGAATGAGCAAAATACACTTCATCATCGAGCCTGTCCAAGAAATACGTTTCATAATCACTTGAAAAATTCCGTGAATTCTTCACGCTAAAAGGTATCACTACATGCCCGTTACGTTCCAGTATTTCTTTTATATTGAAATAATAACGTTCTGGGCCTCCACTTATAAAATAACGGTAATTTACTAATATTATTTTCATATCTGATTGTTGTTTTTTAATTCATTTCCACACTCCCCCCCTCATTCTCTCCTCACATTATTTATCTGCGTACGAATATTACCCGTGGACGTCCCCGACTTGAACGTCAGGAACTGCTGGAGCGCCTCTATGAAATCCTTGCTTACCATACGTTCGGCAGTAAGGATGGTATGCTTATGCATATCATTCACCACAAGGTTCGCCAAGTCCGATGCACTGCGGCAATCAGCTATGCGGCGGATGATATCATTCAGTTCCCAGTCATCAGAGTAGTAAATGCACAACGTGCCACGGGCAATACGCACTGCCTCATCCTCCTCTTTCTCTTCCATACCATTGTTCTGTGTTCTCACATGGGCGAACTCAGCACCATAAAAATTTTGCACTACCTCTGTAGCGTTGGGCAGTATTTGATTGTTACCGCCATGAATGTTGATAACAACACTTGCCCTCGCAGTATTTTGAGATTCTTTAGTCTCGTTTTTCATTATCGTTTTATCTTGATTTCTAATTATTCCCGATTATTTTAAATCATAGAGTGATTATTTTAAATCGCTATTGTCCTCCTGAAAATTTACTCTGTACTTTGCAGACACAAAATTCTACGCTACACATTATGAATAAAGATTTTTTTAAATCAAGCAACCCATCGCGCTTCCACTCCCTGCGCGACACCCGGCCTGAACCCACCACCTGGCAGGTTCTTTTCAAGGAGATAACCAACAGCACCCACACCGCCGCCACCCGTCATTACCGCGCCCATCTGGCCACGCTGTCCGACATCGAGGCGACAGGCGACGCGCAGCAGCTGGAGCAGTGGAAGCTCACCAAAAGCAACATGAAGAACGCACAGCCGGCATTCATCCCCTCCGTCCTGCTGGAGGGAGGGAGAACCTACGCCCATGTCAAGGGATTCACGGGATTTATCATGGTGGACATAGACGGCATCCCCCCCGAGCGATTCGCCGCCATCCTGACTTTGGTAAAGGAGGATATTCATTCCTTTTTGGTGTACATCACCATCTCGGGATGCGGCATCCGGGTCATCAGCCACGTGGAGGGCGGAGTGACCAAGGCCAACTACCGCATGGTATGGGAGTGGGTGAACGACCATTACGCTCGCCTGTGCGAAGTGGAGATTGACGGACAATGCAAGAACGCCACGCGCATGTCGGTCCTCTGCCACGACCCCGAAGCCCTGCTCCGCCCCGAAGCCTCCTCCTTCCACACCAGCGGAATGAAGCCCCGCGAGAAGCCGAAGCGCGGCACTGCCGTGACCGTGACGGCAGAACGTGCCTACAAGATTATCCGTGCACAGTTGGAAGAGGAAGGAATAGCATACGCACCGGGCAGCTACAACGACTACGTAAGCCGTTGTTTCTATCATACCAACCGCTACGGTGTTCCGCAGGCGGACGCCGAGGTATGGGCCCTCCGGACTTTTCCCGATTATCCGCGCGAGCAGCTGCTGCCCATCGTAAAAAGTTGTTACTCGCTCACGATGGAGTTCAACACCGTCTCCCTGCCCCGTTCCGTCCGAAAAAAGGAGAAAGAGAATGATTCCTCTCATAAGAAGGCCACCGTGGAGGAGATGGAGGAGTTTATCAACGGCTATATGAAGTTCCGGATGAACATGCTTACCCACCAGATTGAGACACAACTGATTGCTGATGCGTACACCGACCGTCCCGAAGCTTCCGCCTGCCACTGGCAGCGGCTCACCGACCACATCGAGAACTCCCTGTGGTGCGCCATGCAACACCATGGCATGGCGGTCAACCTGAACGAGCTGCATACGCTGCTCGGCAGTGATTTCGTCAAGGAATATCATCCGTTGAAAGAGTATCTGGACGGTCTGCCGCCCTGGGACGGAGAGACCGACTACATCGGCCGGCTGGCCACCATGGTGCATGTCAAGGAAAGTCCGCACAGTCCGTTGCAGCAGGACAAAAGCCGGGAACGGAACGACCTCTCCGAAACTCCCGTCCGCTTTGCCGACATCCTGAAACGGTGGATGGTGTCCATGATTGCCGCCGCCCTGGACGAGACCGTGGTGAACCAGGTGATCCTCACCCTGATAGGGCGGCAAGGCAGTTACAAGACCTCGTTCATGCAGCATATCCTGCCGCCCGTATTGTCCGAATATTACACCACAAAGAGCAACTCTAGCCGCATGACCAAGGACGACCTGTTCACCATGACCGAGAACCTGGTGATCAATCTGGAGGAGATCGACACCATGCCCCCCTCGGAGCTGAACCAGCTGAAGGCGATGGTGACGCAACGCTACGTGGACGAGCGCCGAGCCTACGGACGCAACAAGGTGCACCTGCCCCATGTAGCCTCGTTCGTAGCCACCGGGAACAACCTCCAGTTCCTCACCGACGACACGGGGAACCGGCGATGGCTGCCCTTCGAGGTGGAGGACATAGACAGCCCGTGGGAGGCGGACATCCCCTACGAGGGCATCTACAGCCAGACGTACGCGCTCTACCAGGATATAAATTTCCGTTACTGGTTTACCGATAAAGAGATCCAGCAGCTGCGCGGCCATGTGCAGCAGTTTGAGGTGCCCCGTCCGGAGTACGAACTGATCCTGACCTACTACCGCAAGCCCGTGGGGCTGGAACGGGGAGTCTATACCACCAGCAGCCAGATCATCGGTCGTTTCGGCAACACCTCGCTGCGGCTGAGTCTCCAGAAGGTGGGCCGTGCCATGCGCGAGCTGGGCTTCCGGCAGGTAAAGGCCTCCAACGCAAACTATTGGGTGGTGGTGGAGCGCACTACCGAAGAGGTACAGCACTTGCTGCCGGCTGAAGCGGAACAGGCGAATCCCCCCGGCGAAAAGCCTTCCGAGGAGAATACCGAACTCCCCTTCTGACACCCTTAGTGGAGGATATGGAGGATATTTTTCAAACTTTCCATTATATGAAAGTAAGAAGTATCTTCCTTTAAAGGAAAAAATAATAAGTATATCATTTATATAAATTATATAATATCCCTCCATATCCTCCACTAAAATTGATATTCAAGCATTTACAAAAAAACAATTCAAGAGCCATGAACAAACAAGAACTCGCCCTGCAATATTTTCCCGATGCCACTTCCGCCACCGCCGTGCGCCACCTCACACGCTGGATAGCCCGTTGCCACCCCTTGGTCGAAGCCCTCACCGGAACCGGCTACCAAAGCCGGAACCGCACCTTCACCTGGAAGCAGGTGACCCTGATCCGCCAGTACCTGGGCGAGCCATCCGCCACACCCTGACCCCATTCCGAAAGAAATTTTTCCGTAGACGGACATAAACAGACATAGACGGACACTGCGATTTTGAGGGGTGATACCTTTGCACACGTCAAAGAGATGCGACGGACAGACTAAGTCTGTTCAGCGGACAAGCTAAGTCTGTTCAACGAACAGGTTAGGTCTGTTCAACGGACAAGCCAAGTCTGTTCAGCACATTCTCCAAGACCTGCCGGCCCGGTGGATATTCCGGACAGTCCGCTACAGTCGCGCAGTAACTGAGTGTTTAACCATTAAAAACAAACCGATTATGTCGATCAATTACAGTATTGCCATGCTTGGCAACCCCATCGATGAGGATGCGCCCAAAAAGGCCTATGCCAAGTCACAGTACACCAACATCCTGACACTGGACAAGTTTGCCGGGCACATCGCCAGCCACGGATCCAAGTACAACCGCGCCGACATCTATGCCGTGCTGATGCAAACCGTGGACTGCATGCGTGAGATGCTGCTGGAGGGAAAGCGTATCGAGATGGGCGACCTGGGCGTGTTCAGCATCAGCATCCAGAGCCGGGGAGCGGAAAACCTGGAAACCTTCAACCCCGCCATACACATCGAGCAACTCAACGTGAACTGGACTCCCGGCGACCGGTTCCGAAACTTACTGGAGGACGCCGTGTTCAACCTCGTGCCCTCGCGCCGTGCCGCCAGAATCCTGCTGAAGAGCATCAAGGCGGGCGAGACCACCGTGGACCTGACGGGAGGAGAAGGAGGAGGCAACGAAGCCAACCAGCCCACCGAAGGACAGGTGTGACCCGGTCGGGACGGACTGCATGTCCGTCCCGGTAATTTCCCGAACTCTTATGGAGAACTAAAATTTAAAGAATAATGAGCGAAAATAATAAAATCACATGGCAGAAGGTTCTTCAGGCCATCATCCAGGCGGCAATCGCCGCCCTCACCGCACTGGGCATCACCAGCTGCACAACCTTTCCTTTCAGCCTATGATAGAGGAATCCTTCCCCCTGTTCACCGCCGATGAGGAAGTGGCGAGCGAACGAGAACTGCTGAAAAGCGTCGAGGACGGACCGTACATGCAGGAGGTGAAATATATCATCATCCACTGCTCCGCCACCCGCGAGAACCGGGACTTCACCGTAGAGGACCTGTTGCGCTGCCACCGCCAGCGCAAGTTCCGCACCATCGGGTATCATTTCTACATCCGCCGCTCGGGCATCATCACCCAGCACCGCAAGCTGAAGGAAGTGGGCGCGCACTGCCGCCCCTGGAACCGTTGCTCCATCGGCATTTGCTATGAGGGTGGTCTGGATGCGGAAGGCCACCCGACCGACACGCGCACGCAGGAACAATGTGAGCAGCTGCTGTTGTTGCTGATGAAGCTCAGGAAACTCTTTCCGGACGCGAAGATCCGAGGACACCGGAACATGCCGGGAAGCATTCCGAAGGCGTGCCCTTGTTTTGATGTGGAAAGTGAATACGGATTTCTGGAAAAGTAAATTTATTTTTATTGAAAGGCTAAGGCGGACAAGTGGCGTTCTGTCTTAGCCTTTTGTTCTAATTTCCTACTTGCTTTTCATTCCTCCACCACCCACTTTTCGATGTTGTGGGTTTCTGCTAGTTTGGTAACAGGCTTTGCATCAGCCCCACCCGTATATTTCACTGTTTGGAATATGCAGCGTGGAAACCAGCAACGACTTGCCGAACCGGCGGGGACGGCTCAGGAAATAATAATTGGAAGCACCGTGTGCCATACGGTAAATATATTCCGTCTTATCTATATAAAGGTAGTTCCCCTCTATGACTTTCTCAAAAGTCTGTACTCCTATCGGGCATCTCTTCAACTGCTGCTGTTCCATAGATTCATCGTTTTTTTGATTGTACTACAAAGGAACAAAATTGTTTCCGATAATCCTAACAGGGAAACTTATTTTATCCTTAAACGGTTAGCGTCCAAAAATGACGTGTACTCCAAGGAAAGCCGCCACACGACGGTTCTTCAATAAATAACGTCAAAAAAAATACTGATTTTTAATATTTGTTATTGCTCCAGTCCGATTGTCAAGGATAACAAATGTTCATAATCCCTACGTCCTTTAACAATTTCACTGAAAAATCTCTTGAAATAATCAAGCACAGACACACCCTGCATCCTGCAAGTGGAGATGATGGTATGATATACCGCTGAGACGCCGGCCATCTTGTCACTTCCGAAGAATAACGAGTTCTTACGTTCAACAGCCAATGGACGAATAAAACGTTCGGCACAAACCCTATTGTCGGTACTCATAGTACGGCAAAATACTTTCATCGCCATTATAGGTTACCTGCATAAACTTGTATCCAGATCTGAAACGTCTCTCAAACATACTGTAAGACCGTCGGTCATAGCTGAACAAACGAACCAGACGTAAACCTTTAGACATCACGATAAAGACATCACCATCCTCCGGCTCACGGTTCAACTGTTGATGGATAATGGATAAGACCTTATCATACTTACAGCGCATATCATGAAAATCACGAACAAAGAAAAAACGGTTTACTCCTGTAATATTCAACATAAGACCTCCAGTTTCTCCACCAAGCTTTTCAAACCTTCGTAGCTTAAATTTTTCTGACTGATATGAACACCATTGCTCATGCGGATATCCACCAGGATTCGAAGTTCGGCAGGCGAAGAAAGCCGAGGAGCCGATTCTGGCTTTTGTTCCGGGATTAGCGAAGGACTTTCCGGCATTTCTGATTCCGTGGAGGGAGCACCCAAAACCTGAACAGGAACTATCTTCTTCCGGGTATCTTTGTACCATTTGGAAAATAGATTATAAGGAACTTGGTTGGACATACAAAATTTCTCAATAAAAACACCCGCAGGGATACCTTCCAATTTATAGCACAAAAATAGGCGCTCAAAATCATTGTAACTATACATAAACTTGGACTTTGATTTAACAAAAGCAAAGGTCTAACTTTTATATCGGTTATCCTATACGTCATTTTTGGACGCTAACTGCTAATACAATTCTTATTCTTTATATAAATTCAAATAACTTTTAACAAGCTCTATTTCTGAGTATTTACTGTTATAATAATCACTGATACAATATTCCGAGGAATCATTTAAACTGTCTCCTATTTTAACAACTAAATCATTTATATTGCCATTCTCAAAAACTGTTGTTGAAACATGAATATTTTCAATGAAAAATGGAATAGAAGATACTATTACCTTTTTTTTAAAATAATATGCTAAAGACAAAACACCTGACATTGTAGCACTTCTATATGGATATACTACCACCGAAGCTCGCTCAAATAAGTCTTTTATTTCTGAATCATCTATATATCTATTTATACGAATTCTTTTTTCAGAATAATCAGTTTGAAAAAGTTGCATACCTTTACCTGCAACTACCAAAGTTCTAGATGGATTAAGTCTATTGCAAGCCTCACTGAGCAAATCAGCACCTTTATAATAACTAACAGAACCAAAAAATAAAATATAATTTGATACACCTTTCAATTCTGGCACTATCTTCAAACCTTCTTTTATTTTCTTCGTCACTAACGTAGGAAAAGGAGCTAAAACTATACGCTTATATGGATACATTTCCTTCAATTCATTATACTGAGATAAAGAATTCGTTGTCAACATATCAATACAACCCATATTCATCCAATTACCACAATTTATATATTTATCAATAAACCATTCCTTTATATTTAATGAACCATAATTATGAGGATGTAAATTATGAACCGTATAGCATAATTTATATTTTCTTAAAAATAAAAATGTCATCCAACACAAAGTGAATTCTCCTGTAATATAATGTATATAACTAATACTCTCCTGCTTACATAACAAACGAATATTTGCAATAATTTTAAAAGGAAACATTTTTACAATGGCTTTCCTATATTTTAATTTTGGCATATCAATAAATTTAGCTTTAAATAAAATATCAACATCCAAACCATCTTTAAAAGATTTCTTATCATTATTCACAAAAATGCCATAGATATCAAATTGTCCAGATTTATTTAAAGCATTTATAATATTACAAGCAAAAGGTATCATTCCAGAAGCTGGTTCTGTAGCAACAAATAAAATCTTTGTTTTCATAATTATTACAACGTTTTACGTCTTCTATAAAATAAAACAAGAAAAAGTAAAAGGATAAATTCATATTGCACCATTTTTATCAAAGAGGATAGGCTTCCTGAAGTTATTAAAAATATAACAGCTAATTTATAATAACATGATATTCTAGATTTTAACATTAAACCATAAAGGTGATGAATTACAAAAAGATAGAGTATGTATCCTACGATCCAATACTGTCCTAGATTTATTAATAAATTATTAGATAATGTTGTATAAATACCTCCCCCCTCAAAATCATATCCTACTAACTCTTTTAACTTATAATCAAAAGATATTGGCTTTTCAGGCCACAAAAATCGAGGTATCAAAGTTGTAAAAGACTCCCAATATTCTTGTCCCCCAAAAAAGCCTCTTTTTAACACAGCATTAATAATAGGAACCGTATTTATATCGAAAATAATAGTTGGATATACTAAAAACACCAATATTTGAGCTAATATTTCATCAACTCCTCCTCCTCTTCGAATACCTTGTAATATCCCGGCACCTATAGGTATAGCCATATAAAACAAACAATATTCATACCATCTAAAGCCACGATATTTAGCATGAAAAAAAACGAGGAATAAAAAAACACCTATTTGAAATCCACTTTTATTACCTGTCGTTATGAACATACAAAGTCCTATGAGGAAAGAACAAAAGAGAGTTTTTTTATATTTTTCAATCCCTTTATTTAGAAAAATAACAAGGAAAAGAATTTGAATTCCTAACGTAGGAATAGTTCTTATTACTCCAAGACCTATTTCACTTTCTCTGCGTAAACTTTCAATATTATTACCACATAACAAATTGGCAGTAACTCCAGACAAATAACCTGCCAATAAAATCATACAAAAGAAAACAAATAAAATTATTCTCCTTTTATTAGCAAACCGCCGCCAAGATTTTGGAATTTCAAATACAACCTGCCTACTTAATTGTTTCCTATAGCAAAAAAGAAAAAACAGATTAATGCAACAACTCACATATAAAACGTTAGATAGTTCTACTGGGATTTCAACACTCGAAAATAAATACGGAATTATATCATTCGTTATAAAGCTAAAATAGATCAATAAAAAAGGACTATATATATACAGAGTCTGTTTTTTAGAAATCCACAAAAATATGCATACAACAATAACAATATAACATATGGGTAATAAAATCATATTTCAATTAACACTTCTAACTTTATGCTCTATAACAATATGCGCTATTTAACACACATCAACAACAGCAAGGAATTATTTGCGAAATATAAATACCATAAGCACTTATTACTTCTTGTATACAAAAAGATTAAAATATATTTTTTTTAATACTTCTTTGAAGAAAAACTGCTTTTTACATCTTTGCTTTTTTGTCATTTCTTGAATGAATAAATCTTGCATATCACTTATGCTACGAGTCAAATGATATTTGTTTTTTATTCTCTCCCAATTTTTTTCAAGAAAATACTTATTGTTTTGAATTGCAAACTTCAACCAATGATTTTCACCACCAGTGCGCGCACCTGAATTCTTAACAAGATAATCAGGTAAGTTAAATTGACATGCTTTTGACTGAAAAAACATTTTTGCATTAAAATCCAAATTCAAACGAATAAAAAAATCTGTTTCCTCTCTATAAGCACATTCAACATAATTAATATCAAATAAATTTTTTGAAGCTAAAGATGTTTTTACCAAAGTACATGCAGGACAACATGGGACTTCAATTGGTTTCGACAAATAATGTCCCCAGTTAAAATGAAGAGTAGAAATATCATATACATCTTTGATATTTTCAGTATAACCACGACTTACCCTCCATTGAATATATTGTTCCTTCTTCTCCATTATAAAATCAGGACCTGCACACAAAGAACGTGCCGTTGCTGCATCACAATCATATTCCTGAATAGTATCATATAAAAGTTTCATCGAACCTTCCAACAAAAAAGAATCATCATCTCCAAAATAAATATATTTCCCTGATGCATTTGTTATACCTATATTTTTAGAATACGGTTGCTTCATATTACGAGGATTTCTTATATACTTTATTTGGGGATATATTTTTTGTAACTTTCTCACTTCTAATTCAGTATTATCACTAGAACAATCATCAATCAACAATAATTCTAATACATAATCTTGCAAATAAGTTGGAAGTGTATATTTCAACAGATGAGCTCTATTATAAGAAGGAACTATAACAGAAATACAAGAATTAATACTATTCATACATTACATTTTTTTTAAATTCAATAAAACAGAAAATATCTCCAGTGCTATTGTATTTTTCAATACCAAACAATGTAAACAAATAAAATAGAGAAAAACTAAAGAGGCTCCTATTATTAATACTATCCAATCAGCCATATAAGAACTACAATATAGAACAAAATAATATGAAAAAATAAAGGCTGGTATTGAATAAAGAATATTATTAGCGATCTTTTTGTAGGATATCTTCAAATGTATTTTTTTAAGAAAAAAATACTGAATTGAACATATCATAATACATTCAGAAAATAGCCAAACGCATGATGAGCCAGCACTTCCAAATGTTTTAACCCATAGTATATTCAGAAAAATATTTATCAAAATACCTAAGATAGTATTATAAAAAACGATCTTATCTTGTTTTAAAGGAATTAAAATCTGTTTAACCAGAATCTGTTCATACCCAATAATTAGCAATAAAGGCATGACAATTCTCATCGGAAGTATAGCTCCTCCATATTGACTCCCAGATATTACATTAATAATTTGAGGAGCATATATTATTGAAATAACAACTAAAGGTAAAACTATGATCAATAAAAGCTCTATTGATTTATTTATCATAATCTGGAACTGCTTCATCTCACCCAATTGAACCAAACTGCTAAGCCTAGGAAGCATAACTCCTGTAAATGCAGTAAACATAGATAAAAATATCACATATAACTTAATCGCTGTAGAATAATATCCCACTTCTATTTCATTGGTAACCAATCCTAAAAATGCAACATTGAATGATGCATACATAGTAGAAAGAAAACCATATAGACCAAAAGTAAACAATGGTTTAATATATGGTCTAAATAAAATATTATCAAATTTTATCATTACATACTTTCTACTGTGTATCATATTCAAAAAAGCACTCAAAACAATCATTAAAGTCGTCAGCAGATAATAAATAGAATAATCGTCTGTTTCTTTTACAAAAAGAAAAACACTTATCACATATAATATTTTAATTAAAATTGAACGGATTGTTATATATTTAAACTTTTCAATCCCAATATAAAACCATTCTATCAATAAATAATTAAAAACAAGTTTCACACCTCCAATAATCAACATACTTTTATACTGTGCCAATGTCGGAAATAGTATTGCTGACAAGACGAGTATTATTAACATTAAAAAAGTAGTTATACCATTTAATATTAAAAGACTAGAAAAGACTTGGCTCACTTCTTTTTTATTGTTTTTAACTCTCGCTATTTCCCTTATACCAACCGTTCCTATTCCTAAAACAGAAAATATAATATAATAATTTATTATACTATCAATCCAATTATATATTCCAATATTAGCAACACCTAATATTCTTGACACATAAGGATAGGTTAAAAAGGGGAACAGATAGTTTGATACCGTCAAAGTACTATTATATAATAGATTTTTTTTTATACTAGGCATCTCGATTATATATTTAATAAAAGGCTTTATGGTCGAGTAAGGAGAGAGACTTTCCCCCTCCCTGCCGAGTAAGCAAGGGGAGTTTCACCACGAGCTTCTCAATAAACCGTGCGTGAAACTCTCGCTTCACACGGCTTTACTTATTTAACCATTATCAATTGGGAACTCACATTTTCTTTATTGGTAAATCTTGGCAGAACACCACATTTCCAATGATAAAAGATAAGCCCCTCTTTCTCTGCAATACGGGCAAGCCATTCTTGAGCAGGATAGAAACGATGTCTATAACGCTCGAACTTACACATTACCCAACGGGCTAGACGTCCGTTCAACGTCTGCATAAACCATTTCAAACGGGTAGATAAAACTTACCATAATAAGTCTTCCAACCTCGTACGATAGGATTTATATCAGACGCAAGATGTTCCAATGTGAGATTTGAGTGCCTGTTTAGGTGCCAACTGCGTATCGTCTCATTGATTCGTTTCATTGATTTTCGGCTGATAGCCGGCAGGAAACCCGTAAAACGGTTGCCATACTTGTCTGCCAATTCCCGGGGTTGAAACGTAAATCCAAGAAAATCAAAAGTCACATTGGGATAGCGCCCCTTTTGACGGCTACTTTTGCAATAGACGATTTTCGTTTTCTCTTCATTGAGCCGCAACCTGCAGCACTCAAACCGTTGTTGAATCATCGCTTGCATATACTCAGCCTGTTTAAGACTATGACAGTGACAAATCGTATCATCAGCATATCTCTCAAATGGAACACGGGGAAAGCTCTTTTCCATCCACTTGTCAAAGGTATAATGAAGAAACAGATTCGCAAGAACCGGACCTATGACACTGCCTTGGGGTACACCGAGAGCCCTGTCAACTTGACTTCCATCCGCTTTCTCATAAGGAACTTTCAACCAACGTTCTATATACATCAATACCCATTTTTCTTGCGTATGCCGTTTCAAGGCTTTCAGCAGTAGTTCATGGTCTATGGTGTCAAAGAATTTACTGATGTCCATGTCCAGAACCCACGCATACTTCCAACAACGCTCACGAGCTTTGCCAACAGCATCATGTGCTGAGCGATGGGGACGGTAGGCATAAGAATCCTCATGAAAACAAGGTTCGATAGAAGGGGTTATCAGCATTACTATAGCCATTTGAGCTACACGATCAGATACCGTCGGGATACCCAATGGACGTTTACCACCAGTACTCTTCGGTATTTCTACCAGCTTCACCGATGGAGGAAAGTAACTGCCGGAACTCATACGATTCCATAGTTTATAAAGGATACCTCGCAAATTCTTTTCATAATCTTCAAGAGTGACCTTATCAATCCCTGCACTTCCACAGTTTGCTTTCACACGCAGAAATGAATCATAAACCAATTGCTTCGATATTGATATTGGTTTTGCGTTGCCGTTTTGCATCTTGTAGCAAGAAACCATTCAGATCATCGTTTCCACAATCAAACGTTTTAAATTCATAATCTTCTGACAAGCGAATTGCCCCAAATATCTTTATTCATACTAGTGCTAGAAATTAAAGGCCAGCAACGCCTTTATGTGCATAGTCCCCTCTTTCACCTTAGCTTTTTTTGCTGGGGTAGTCTTCTTTTTTTTGCTGATTTCTGTAATGAAATCAATTGCAGCCTGCCCTTTCAAGGGAAGAGTAGAAGTTATCGGCTTTGCCATAAGTATGAGTTAATTTTGCAAGGATCAGATTTGTCATCATATATCCAAACAAATTCAAATATTGTTTTGCTCAGTAATACTTATTTCAATAAAAGATGAGCACAAGAACAGAAATTATCTTCACTCAATCTTCTCAAACGGAAAAGCATGAAGATAGCTGATAGCCACCGTCATATTTCCAAAAGCGAACACCAGCCTTGTATTGCGATGCAGCCGCATGATGCATCCTTCCTTCCCCCTGAAGATGCCACCGGTAATGCGAATTCGTTGTTTCTTCTGAAGATAATCCTCCAAAGGACGGTTCATCAACTCGATATTATAAGGCATGGATTCGTACAAATAGATAAATTCCTCCATCTGGCTTTGAGGGACGACCGCCGCACGGTGCGTGTTATAGTCCGTCACCAAATACTGGCGAGGAAACATAGCAGACAAAATAAGTTCCAACTGATCCAAAGGAGCGCAGACAAACAGCCAGCCGTTGCCTTCGATTTCTTTCTCGTCCGTCAAAGCATTCAATTTCCGGGCGGAACCGATGGCAAAGGCTTCTTTCACTACCCGGGCGGAATCACGACGGGCAGTATATTCCTCTTTAGTATAGGCGCATTGCTCGAAGCGTTTCCTGTGGTCCGTCGAGGTATAGGAGAATACTTTGAAACAAAAGTATCTTTCTTCTGCTTCACCTGATGGCTTACGAAGTTTTACGGACTTCCTGCCACTAAAAACGCCAATATAGCGCTTCAATTCTTTGTTAGGCAGATACAGATAGTACCAATTGAGTTCAGGATGTTCTTTCCCTATTCCCGCCAATGGCGTGACTCCTTCATTTGACCCCAGGTCTGAGCCGGAAGCGATTGAACTGCAGAGCAGTAACTTAGGCGCTTCGCTCGCTATGTTTTGATTATTATAAGAGAGTGCTTCGGTTGCAAGCTCTATAGGACTTTTTATTTCCATCAAAACATCATAATTAAATTATTCTTCTAAAAAATGAGGCTCGAATAAGCCATCAATTTTCTTTTTTTGTTGGGGTTCTCTTAGTAAGAGAACCCCAAGTTTACTTAAATGCCTGATAGAGTGTCCTATAGTTATAACCTTTCATATTATTTTTGCAAACAATTGTCATTTATAAGCATACTTTGGAATACTTTTTTAATGCGGAATTTTCTGTATTAAGGAATTATAGCTATCTTTGCAGCAAAATGGGGTTCTCTTACTAAGAGAACTCCATTTTTTATTAAAGGCTTAAAAAGGGAAAAATCTTATTTTCAACACATTATATTATTTATACAATCAGAATCGATTTTCCTCTCACAATAATTATGGTGGACTAAAATACTCAAAAAGAAAGAGGCTTCCGTTTCCGGTCGCCTCTCTTTTCTTTTCGGATAAACGCTTTTATCCGTAAGTGTACTGACTTTCACAAGCAAATACTAACTATTAATCTTAAATCTATTACTATGAAAAACACATTATATTAACATTTGAATCGCGTAGATTGTTCAACAAAATGAGATTAAAAGAGTGTTAAATATATAACAAAGGGAGGTCCAATTGTTTTTTTAATGCAAGAAAAACGATTAAGTCTGATAAAAGTAAAAGAAACGGAAATACAAAAGATGTATCGTGATTTCACATAATCGTGACATAAGTAAAATACAATATAAATTATACAAAAACACACTACAAAAGAGAAAGGATGCCACCAAGGCACCCTTTCTCATCGCTCATTTGTAACTATAGAGAGTTAGACTCTCCTTAAAAACGCTGTAAAATTAATAAAATAATTTTAGACGCAAAATTAGTTTTGTAGAAAAATTCAAAAGGTTTTCAAAGTTTATCAGTATTGATCTGCCATAATGAACTGGTACGATAATTTATATTGGTTTTAAATGATATTCCTTGTAAATGAATTACTAACCACGGATATCTTATATTCCATTATTCATATTTCAATGACCGAGCGGGTTTACTATAAACAACCTTTATGGTTTGTCCTGCTACAGTCAGAAAAGAAATCAACAACATCAAGACCACAGGAAGCAGAAAGAACCACACTTTCAATTCTGTTCGGAACGGATAATGAGCCAACCATGCATTCATGCTGCCCCATGCCACAGGCAACGCAATCAGAATAGCGATAATAATAGGAATAAAGAAACCTTTACCCAACTGATAAAACAGATTCCAACGAGATGCCCCCAATACTTTCCGGATACCCATCTCCTTGGTACGGACGGCACAAGAGAACATAACCAACACCCATAAACCTAAGCAGGAGATAAAAATAGCCAATCCGGTAAAACCTCCCATCAATACGCCGAAAGCCTCATCCTGACGGTACTGCCGGTCATAGAACTGGTCGAGGAAGAAATAATCAAAACTGGAATCCGCAAAATAATTATTCCATATTTCTCCTATCTGTGATACTAATTCCGAAGGATCACCCGGTTTCATCACAACCGAAATATAACGCTGAGGAATCCAGTCAATCTTATCTTTATGGAAAAGCATTACCCCTGTATAACCTTTATTCAACGCTTGCTGATGATAATCCTTCACTACCCCGATTACCTGCATGGGCTCTCCTAGCGTTTCAACAGCTATTTCCTCACCAATGGCATCATCATTATCCACATATCCTAACATACGGGCAGCCGTTTCGTTGATAACCAATTTATTCACATCGTCCCCATATTCCTCGGAAAAACCCCGTCCGGCTACCACCTCCAGTCCGTATGCATCTATATAGTCAGGGTCACAACTCAGCATCTCGTACAACCGGTTTTGCTTCAACGCATCATGTGCCCGATGATTGGACAGGAACATGGCCACCTCTTCACCCGGTACCGCCCCGGAACAAGTTACTTTCGACGCCAATGGCAATTTCTTGATAGCTCTCCGCATAGACTCCATCTTTGTTTTCATACCCTCAGTAGGCCCGGGAAACTTGATTACCAAAATCTGGTCAGTCTTTACTCCCAAAGACTGCCGACGCATATAGCTGAGTTGTGCAAACACAATTAATGTACTACAAAGCAATATCATGGATGCCGTATATTGCACTATGACCAATATTTTACGTGTATTTTCTCCGGAACGGCTATTTTGGAATTTACCTTTCAGTAAAACAATCGGCTTCTTACGCAACAATGCGCGGGCAGGATAGTAACCGGAAATATAAATACCGACTATAAAAAGCAATAGAACCCCGCCCCCCCAATATTCCGTAAACCATACAGAGAAAGTAATAGTACGTCCTACCAACTGATTGAAGGAAGGAAGTAATAGTTCGATCAATCCTAACGCAATGATAAAAGCGATCAAATTCATTACAAATGCTTCAAATAGAAACTGACCAACAAGCTGTTTCGGGAAAGCTCCCACTACCCTGCGCACTCCTACCTCTTTGGCACGCTCCATAGAACGGGCAACTGTCAGATTTATATAATTGATCCAAGCGATAATCAAAATAGCAATAGCTCCGAAAATCAATGCGATGATGGCCGAATGGTTCCCTTTCAACTCGGCCTCATAACCTAATTGAGGATTGAGATGAATCTTCTCCAATGGCTCCAACCGCACCCCCCAAGTCTTGTTTTTCAATGCCTCTTCAGTTTTATACTTCTCGGCCAATTGAGGAAAAGCACGTTCTATCTCTTCTTTGCGCTCGGGCGAATCCAGCAATACATATGTATAGGCTTCATGTTTGTACCAATATTCCTGTACCCATTTAGGTAAGGTGGCATATGATAAAAGAAAATTATAATGTATATGCGAATTAGAAGGCATTTCTTTCATGATTCCAGTTACCTCACAAGACACCTTCCCCATATTGCTGTTAAAAATAAGTATCTTCCCGACAGGGTCTTCATCTCTGAAATATTTGCGGGCAATCCGTTCCGTAATCACTACCTGACATGGCATGGAAAGACAAGAAGCGCGGTCACCTTTCAACAATTCAAAATCAAACAAACGGAAAAAGCCAGGATCAGCGTATGCTATCCCATTCTCGCGCAGACATAATTCGCCATATTTTACCAATTGCTCCGGTTGGATAATACATCCTACACGAGTATAATCCTCAATTCCCGCCAGATTTTCCTGCATGGCCGAACCATATCCGAATGAACTGGTCGCCCAATCATCCGTCAGAACTTCCCCCTCATGAAAAGTACTTTGCACACGATAAATCCGTTCACTCTTACTATGCATTTTGTCAAAACTAAATTCAAAAGCAACGTAAGTAAATATCAATAAAGCTGATGCCATGCCTACAGCCAAGCCAAAGATATTGATGAAGCTGAAACCTTTCCTCTTCATCAGATTACGCCAAACGCTATTCCAATAATTTTGTATAATCATAAAATTTCAATTTTGCTGTCAGATTCCATAGGGCGGTTACGATTCTCGGCAATAATTTTACCATCCAGCAAACGGATTATACGATGTGCATAAGCAGCATCACGCTGTGAATGGGTAACAATGATGATGGTGGTCCCCTGTTTGTTCAGTGTACTAAGCAGTTCCATAACCTCCACCCCATTGGTAGAGTCCAAATTACCTGTCGGCTCATCCGCCAGCAAAAGCCTGGCATTGGTAACTACGGCACGGGCTATGGCCACACGTTGCTGCTGTCCACCTGATAACTGTTGTGGCAGATGATTGGCGCGATGCAGCATATTCACTTTTTCAAGCACTTCTTTTACCCGCCTGTTACGTTCTGTCGGCTTTATATTAAGATACACCAATGGGAGTTCAACATTCTCATATACAGTCAGTTCATCAATCAAATTAAAGCTTTGGAAGATGAAACCGATATTTCCTTTTCGGAGAGCGGTCAGTTGGTTTTCATTCATTTTATCCACTCGCTTTCCTTCAAAGAGATAGGAGCCCGAAGTAGGGGTATCTAATGTTCCAAGTATATTCAACAAGGTAGATTTTCCACAACCGGACGGTCCCATGATAGCGACAAATTCTCCCTTTTCAATTTCGAAAGTTACTTCATTCAATGCTTTGGTCTGCACTTCCTCGGTGCTGAACAACATAGAGAGGTTTTCTACTTTAATCATTCTTACGTGTTTTTTATTCGTTTAAAATCAGTTTCTCATTATCTCCAAACAGCTCGTAACCGGAAATAATAACTTTCTCACCGGAAGCCAGCCCGTCAGTCACTTCATAAAACTGAGGATTCTGCCTGCCAATCTTGATAGGACGTCTGACGGCAAATTTACCACTTTCATCCACAACATATATCCATCGTCCTCCGGTAATTTGAAAAAAACCTCCCCGAGGAATCAGAACAGCTTTGACAGGATCCCCCAACTGAAGATTGATATGATAAGTTTGTCCCGCCCGAATGTTTTCGGGACGCCCTGTCGTGAAACGGAAATCTGTACGAAACTGCCCGTCTTTCACTTCAGGATACACTTTGGTTACTTCCAACTTATAATTTTCTCCATCACGGGTAAAGTCAGCGGGAAGCTCTTGGACGACACGCTCCACATAATGCTCATCAATTAATGCCTGTACCTTCAGATCAGCAGTAATAATCTGACCGATATGTTCCCCGGCAGAAATGGATTGCCCGATTTGTGCTTCAAGATTACCCACTTGCCCGTCTATAGGAGCTTTCACTTTCAGGTTTTCAAGACGTTCTCGTACCAATGCCAAACTTCGTTTCATATTCATTATATTCTCGTCCAAACTGCTTATCTGAGTCAAACGAAACAAACTATCTTGACGGATCCGCTCATCCAATACCGACAATTGTTCTTTTACCGCTTCATATTCCTCCGTAGCTTGGAGATAGTCCTCCCTCGCTATCAATTGCCCCTCCATCAGCCGCTTGTATTGTCCGTAACGACGTTTCTTTATAATGAATTCTTTCTGAATACCGATACGATCCTGCTTCAGACTCAACCGTTCCTGCTCCATACTTATACGAGTATTACGCAACTCGTTTTCCTGATAGGCCAGATCTGCTTCACTTTGCATGATACCGATATTCAGCAGAGGATTACTCAGGCGCAGAATCACATCCCCTTTCTTTACCATCGCTCCCTCTTCATGAAGGCGTTCCTCCACTCTTCCGCCTTCTATAGCATCGAGGTAAATCATGCGGCTGGGAAGTACTTGTCCAATCACACGGACATAATCATTAAACTCATTTTCTGTAACTGTAGCGATAGTGATACGGCTCTTGTCAATGGTCATGGAGGAACCGGTATCACGAAAAATAAAATAAAAAACGAATACCAATATGAATAATACTCCCGCACCTCCATAAATCCGCCTGGGAGTGAAACGCTTTTTACGTTCAATTAGTGTGTCCATATTTTTTAATGGTTAATAAAACTTCCTGTCCGATAATACATAGTTAGTCGCGATGTCAGTTCGTACTGCAAACGCACTCTTATTTTTTCCGCTTTAGCGACAAGCAGGCGATTTCGTGCTTCCATCAACTGAAACACGGAAACAAGCCCTTCCTCCCACTTCCGTTCCGTTTCTTTCAGCACTTGCGTTTCTGCTTTTACCTGCAGGGAAGCCTGTCGATGCTCTTCCCATCCCGAATGTAATGAAAGTACAATTCGTTCCGTTTCATTACGTAAATGTAACTTCTCTTCCTCTATGCTGTTCCGCACCCGTTGCAAGTTCAATTTCTTCTTCCTTATTCCGGCATTCCGATCTAATCCGCTAAGAATAGGGAATGAAATACCTACTCCTATATATTTATTCCAATGGTCACGCAATTGATGTAACGAGAACAAGGAATTATAAAAATCAGATCCCCATGAGAAACGGGCGAAGATAGTCGGGCTGAACTGTCCAAGGGTCACAGCATACTCCTTACGGGCAGCGCGTTCCCACATTTCCATCCGTTTATAATCCGGCAGTACGTGTACGGACCGTAAATAGACTTCTTCTACCTCTACTTGAGGCATTAACAAGAGCGTATCCTCACTGACTGATAAAGAAACAGACAAAATATCGCCCTCTTTCATACCCAGTATTTCCTTTAAATAAAGAAAGGACATCTGACGATTTTTTTCATACATACGCTCTCTGAACACATCTCCTTGATGACGCGCTTTTACTTCCTGCAAGTCCGAAAGCGATTTCAACCCCAGTTCTACAAAAGCTTCCGTCTGTTTCAGATAACGTTCTCCCAAACGAAGCTGTTCAGCTGCCAGTTCTGAAAGCTTTTTATCCAATACCGCTTTATAATAAGCCTCAGCTACCCGATAAGCCAAATCATTTTTCTTTGCCAGATGATCCCACTCCTTCTCTTTTTTAGTCCAATGCGTATATCGCAAACGATTGATCCGGGCAAATCCTTCGAATAAAGAAAGAGTTATATCCATTCCTATAGTTCCTTGATTATATGAATCGGCTGTATATCCATTAGTATCCGGATCGACAGAACGTCCGATATGCCTGCCCACTTCCGCCTGTACTGAAACATAAGGAAGAAATTTACCCATAGCAGCCACATAGTCTGTTCGTGCTTCCTTTACGTCTATTTGGACATTCTTGAAACCAGGATTATGTTTCCAAGCATAACGTATGCAATCGTCCAGTGTACTTTGCCCACATACAGGCAAAGACAGACCGGACAACAAACACACAATTATCAAGTTATTTCTCATTGCATTTTAATTTAAACACAGAATAGGAAGCAAACGATATGCCAAGAAGAACATAACATTAATAATCAACCAGTTACAAAATAAAATATAAATTAGCTGTCCAAATTTTAGACGGTATAACGTCCAAATTATAAACACTATAAAACCAGAACGAACCAAGGAAGATATTGGAACGCTGACAACACGGACTGAAGACACATTCCAATGTCAAGTCACCGTTATGATAAATAAAAGCATTACAGAAAATAATAAAAAACGTCCAATAATTGGACGCCTCATTTGCAGAAACAATCAAAAGCAGATACCTTTAGCCTCTGAAAGCAAAAATGAGATGGAAAAAGGAACGATTTTAATAGTAGATGATAATAAAGGAGTATTGGCCTCACTGGAATTATTACTGGAAACGGAGTTCAGCGAAATAAAGACAGCCCATCATCCGAATCAAATCATATCTATCATAAATACCTCTCCGATAGATGTGATTATTCTTGATATGAATTTCTCGGCAGGAATCAATAACGGCAACGAAGGGTTATATTGGCTGAAACGAATCCGTGAGATAGCTCCTGCACTACCCGTAGTCATGCTTACAGCATACGGGGATGTAGAACTGGCAGTAAAGGCTTTAAAGAATGATGCAACTGATTTTTTGTTGAAACCTTGGGATAACCGGACCTTAGTGCGCAAAATAAAAGATGCTTTTGGAAGCGGTAAGAAAAGGAAAAACAGAATCCCCGATAGAAACAAATCACCGATGATTGTGGGAACATCCCCTGCCATGCAGCAGTTAATGAAGATAGTAGTGAAAGTGGCACGCACAGATGCCAATATATTGATTACCGGAGAAAACGGAACAGGAAAAGAAATGCTGGCACAGGAAATACACCGGCTTTCCACACGAAAGGAACATTCTATGGTAACGGTAGATATGGGAGCAATCAGTGAATCTTTATTCGAAAGTGAACTGTTCGGGCATGAGCGCGGTTCTTTTACCGATGCCTACGAGAGCCGGCCGGGAAAGTTTGAAGCGGCATCCGGCAGTTCCCTGTTTATGGATGAAATAGGAAATCTCCCTTTAGCCATGCAGGCAAAGTTGCTCACCGTATTACAAAACCGAAAAATTACACGCATCGGCAGTAATAAAGTAATCCCAGTGGATATCCGGCTGCTTTCAGCTACCAACAAGAATATTCAGGATATGGTGGATTCCGGGACTTTCCGTGAGGATTTATTGTACAGACTGAATACTATTCATCTGGAAATCCCGCCTTTACGCGAACGGAGGGAAGATATACATTTGTTCATTAATTATTTTATGCAGCGCTATGCTGCTAAATACGAAAAAAAAGAAATCTTCCTGCATGAACATGCTTTAGAGAAATTATGTTCTTATCATTGGCCGGGAAATATCCGGGAATTGCAACATACCATCGAGAAAGCAGTTATTTTATGTGAAGGAGATGTAATCCGTTCCAAAGACATTTTCGTAAAACAAACCTGGAGTCCACAATTCTCCACTACCGTTCCTAATCTGGAAGAAGTAGAACGCCAGGCCATAGAAACAGCCATCCGTCAAAACGATGGAAATCTGACAGCAACAGCCGAACAGTTAGGCATCAGCCGCCAGACACTTTACAATAAAATAAAACGCTTTAAGCTCTGATGATCATGGTATTCAGCAAACATCTATATATGGTTATCCTAAGCTACATCTTATTAATAATTGCTGTAGCCGGAGCTGGTATCGCACTTATTATTACACATACCGCCCTTATTCTAGGCTGTCTTTTCTTGATTATTTCACTTTTTTTTATCAGAGCTTTGGTAAAACAATTGAATAAATTCAATGCCAAAATAAGAATATTCTTGGATGCGATGGAAGATAAAGAGAGCATGATACTGTTCAACGAGCAATCGGCAGATAAAGAAATGAATGCACTTAGCCATTCACTAAACCGAATCAATGAATTGCTTGCCACAACGAAATCGCAAAGCCGGGTACAAGAGAACTTTTATCACTCTTTACTGGAAGAAGTACCAAATGGAGTGCTAGCGTGGAACTCCGAAAAAAGAGTTCTGTTTGTAAATGGTGCAGCCTTACGTTTGCTGGGAGTTGAGTCAATCATATTCCTCCGCCAATTGGAAGAGCAATATCCGATCTTGAAAGATTTCATAACCCATGGAAATGTGGAAAATTCCTTTCTTTTACAATCTAACTCAAAAAAACAACTGTCACTATCCATGAACCGGATGAAACTAAATTCAGAAACGATTACCCTGTTGGCTATCAAAGATATCAGTAATGAACTGAACGAGAAAGAAAGTGAGTCATGGAACAAACTTACCCGGGTGCTTACTCATGAAATTATGAATACCATTGCTCCTATTGTTTCTCTGTCTCAAACACTTTCATTGCGCCCCGGTACGGACGAGAAAGTAATACGAGGACTTGGAGTGATTCGTGAACAAAGCGAAAGACTGATGGAATTCACAGAATCATATCGACGCTTATCGTATATGCCGGAACCGAAAAAGAAGCGATTCTCACTGACCAATTCATTGCACAATCTAGGTCTGTTACTACAATCTGATTTTGAAAATGCTCATATCCATTTCATTCTGCGTAGCACCCCCTCTGATATATATATTGAGGGCGATGAGAAGCAACTCTCTCAAGTTTTTTTAAATCTGCTGAAAAACAGTATGCAATCATTGGAAGGAAAAACAGACGGACAAATAGAAGTAACACTGGAAGTAACAAACAAACTTTATATAAGACTACTTGACAATGGACGGGGAATCCCTATGGAATTGCAAGAAAAAATATTCGTTCCTTTCTTTACCACAAAAACAGAAGGAACTGGTATCGGGCTTAGTCTGTGCCGGCAGATTATAAAAAGACATGGGGGCAATTTCTATTTACAGGAAAGCAGACAAGGAAAAACTATATTTGTTATAGAATGGCCCGTAGCTTCTTTTATTTTGAAATAACAAAGTTCATTACAGGATCACTCTGATTAACACAGGTTATTCTTAAAAGTAAGGCGGAAATATAAAATAATAACCACTTATCTATAAACCAGCGTTAACCTGAGTAATCCGTAATGAAACATTTTTTTATTTCTTTATCTTCAGTTCATAAAGGTCATGCCTGCGGTCACGCAAATTGCGCACACTGCCATACGTATGCAATTCATTCAACAGATTCAGATCAACATCCGAAACTAAAATCATTTCGGTATTCGGAGTCGCCTCGGCCCGTTTGCCATCAGTTGGGAAAGCGAAATCACACGGAGTAAACACTCCAGACTGTGCATACTGAATATCCATATTGTGCACACGCGGCAAATTTCCCACACTACCGGCTATAACGACAAAACATTCATTCTCGATTGCCCGTGCCTGAGCACAAACACGTACACGGGAATAGCCGTTCTGAGTATCGGTGAGGAATGGAACAAACAGAATCTGCATTCCCTGATCGGCCATGATACGAGAGAGCTCGGGAAATTCCACATCATAACAAATCAAGATACCAATTTTAGCACAATCCGTATCAAAAGTCTGCACCATCTTACCGCCCGAGAGGCCCCAACTCTTTATCTCATCGGGAGTGACATGTACCTTTTCATACATTTCGTATGAACCGTCACGCCGTACTAAAAAACCAACATTATAAAGCCCTCCGTCCTCTTTTACGTATGGCATACTACCCGTAATGATATTAATATTATAACTGATAGCCAAATTGATAAAACGGTCGCGAACCTCTTCGGTATATTGTGCCAAACCACGAATGCTCTGGGCTTCTCCCAAATGATTGAACTTGGCCATCAACGGCGCATTGAAATATTCCGGAAAAAGAACAAAATCACTCTTATAATCGGAAACGGCATCTACGAAAAACTCAACCTGCTCAAATACATCATCCAATGTTTTATAAGGGCGCATCTGCCATTGCACTAACCCTACACGTACAGTGGTTTTCTTATCCACATAATCCTGCGTAGGCTCCTGATAATAAATATTATCCCATTGCAACAAAGTGGCACAATGCTTGGATTCTTCGTCATTGGGAAGATAATTCTTCATGACACGACGCACATGAAAATCATTGGAAAGCTGAAATGTCAATACCGGATCATAAATCTCACGGGAACGCACCTTATCCAAATATTCCTTAGGACGCATCGTATCCGCATACTTATAATAATTAGGAATACGACCACCGAACATGATCGCTTTCAGATTCAGTTTCTCGCATAATTCTTTCCGGTACTCATACATACGGCGTGCCAAACGCAAACCGCGATAATCCGGATGGATAAACACCTCGATACCATACAAAATATTCCCTTCCGGATTATGCGTACAGAAAGTTTCATTACCAGTTACTTTGGCATAGGTATGATCTCCCTTTACCATATCATAGTCTACAATAATAGAAAGAGCACATCCCACTATCTTATCGTCTACCACCGTTACTACTTGCCCTTCCGGAAAAATCCGGATAAGCGTTTCTATTTGCTCGTGTGTCCAAAACACATCCTTATCCGCATACACCCGCTTGAATGATTGTGATAATTGGATGTAATCTTCGATCTGTAAATTCCGGACCTCTACTTTATTAATTTTATGCATCGGTTCCATAATGATTCTCTTATTTATATTTTAAAACAGCGGTGCAAAGGTAGGACAAATTATAAAACGATGTTCTCCCAAACAGAAAAAGATAAAGAGAATATCACTCAGTATGAAAGAAAATATCTATGAACTTTTCATAGGATTTTCAGAAAACTTTTTGTTATCTTTGGAAAGTTAACCAAATAACAAACAAAAAACAACCAATTTTGCTATGAATAAAGAATTAATAATGAACCCCAACCAATTGGTGGCATTTCTAGAAAAACCTTGTGCAGAGTTTACCAAAGAAGACATAAAACGATACATTCAACAGAATGGCATCCGTATGGTCAACTTTATGTATCCCGCCGGAGACGGACGACTGAAGACATTGAATTTCGTTATCAACAACCAAGCATATCTAGATGCTATCTTGACTTGTGGAGAACGTGTGGACGGTTCCAGCCTGTTTCCATTCATTGAGGCGGGCAGCAGTGATCTGTATGTAATTCCCCGATTCCGGACGGCTTTTTTGGACCCGTTTGCCGAGATACCTACACTTTCCATGCTTTGCTCTTTCTTTAACAAGGATGGAGAGCCATTGGAAAGTTCCCCCGAACATACCTTACACAAAGCATGCAAGGCATTCAATGAAGTAACCGGCATGGAATTTCAGGCTATGGGGGAATTAGAGTACTATGTAATTGCTCCGGATACAAATATGTTCGAGGCTACAGATCAGAAAGGCTATCATGAATCAGCACCATATGCCAAGTTCAATGATTTCCGTACCCAGTGCATGGCCTACATTGCACAAGCAGGCGGACAAATAAAATATGGACATTCCGAAGTAGGTAATTTTACCTTGAATGGCATGATATATGAACAGAATGAAATAGAATTCCTGCCTGTCAATGCCGAAGATGCGGCAGACCAATTGATGATCGCCAAATGGATTATACGTAATCTGGCCTATAAACATGGTTATAACATTACTTTCGCGCCTAAAATAACTACAGGAAAAGCTGGTTCCGGATTGCACATCCACATGCGTATCATGAAAGATGGACAAAACCAGATGTTGAAAGAAGGTGTTTTATCAGAAACAGCACGCAAAGCTATTGCTGGCATGATGGAACTTGCTCCATCCATCACCGCATTCGGTAATACCAATCCTACTTCTTATTTCCGCCTGGTTCCCCATCAGGAAGCGCCAACTAATATTTGCTGGGGTGACCGCAACCGTTCAGTATTGGTACGCGTACCTCTAGGATGGGCAGCTAAAACAGACATGTGCATGACTGCCAATCCACTGGAAACAGAAAGCCATTATGATACCACACAAAAACAGACAGTGGAAATGCGGTCACCGGACGGTTCGGCCGATCTCTACCAACTGATAGCAGGATTAGCTGTAGCCTGTCGCCATGGATTTGAAATAGAAAATGCACTGGACATTGCAGAAAAAACTTACGTAAACGTCAATATCCATCAGAAAGAAAATGCAGACAAACTGAAGGCATTAGCCCAGCTTCCCGATAGCTGTGCAGCTTCCGCAACCTGTTTGCAACAACAGCGCGAAATATTCCAAAAACATAATGTGTTCAGCCCCACTATGATTGATGGAATCATCAGCAAATTAACCAGTTATAACGATCTGACCTTACGTAACGACTTAAAAGATAATCCGGAAGGGATGTTGGCATTGGTCAATAAATATTTCCATTGCGGATAATTTGACTAAAACAGCGGGAGGAGGGTATATCAATATTTTGATTTGACCTTCTTCCGTTTTCTAACATTTACACCATGATAAATAAAAAAGATCAATGTACTTCTACACTGATCTTTTCTCTTGAGCGGAAAACGAGACTCGAACTCGCGACCCTAACCTTGGCAAGGTTATGCTC
>ERZ827181.977-NODE-977-length-34961-cov-18.806452_pt1 | contig 34961 bp, 38 predicted proteins | sample MGYA00519778_ERZ827181 | MGnify/ENA primary metagenome ERZ827181 (study PRJEB31778, sample SAMEA3449273) | human gut metagenome | biome: human gut; feature: human-associated habitat; material: faeces | place: United Kingdom | collected 2010/2012 ...
TGATGGACCTATTACAAAACTATTAATATGCCTTGCCCCACACTCTCCAAATTCAAAACTTGAATTTTCACCCTTCTTTTTATTCTTAAAGGCTTTTGCTGTTTTTGCCATAGCTACCTAAAAAGGGATATTCAGTAAATGCTAAGTTACTCACGACTTACAGTGCTACACAACCTGTCCACATCGCTTTCATCCCACAAGTCGAATACTTCCATATCTTTTAAACCAGGATAAACCAACTTACAGTGTGGAATAGCAGGAACTTTATAAGTATTTCTGATACTCTCTACATCACGACAAAACATAGTCCGCCAAGGAATAGCTTTATCTTTTACAAATGCTCTCCATTTTTCTACAGTATTTTTTTCATCAATAGAAACTGTTACCATATCCAACTTTTCTTTCAATCGCGCATATAGTTTTTTCTGCAATGGCAGTTGCTTATGGCATGGCTGACACCATGAAGCTGAAAACAGAATAAGAGTGTATCTAGAAGAATCTGCTATAACATATTCTTGCTTACCGGTCTTAGCATTTTCAAGCAATTCATTGGAAACAAGTTCATCCAAATATTTTTGTATTTTCTGACCAAAAACAGACTGTTTCATTCTATCACTAAAACAATCATACATACGTTTTATATCTTCTTTTGTCTTATAAGACTTCAGTTGGGTTGCAAGACGGGATATATAATATCTTGAATCTGGATTTCGTTTTACTTTATCCAGATATTCATCATAAAAAGTCCGATAAGGATAAATTGTATCTTTCGCCAAAAACATGGAGAAATAAGGATCATCCATGCGCAACAAAAAATCAAGGTTCTTTTTCGGTTCTTTCAAGGAAAAAAATATCTGCTTGTATGTACCACACACCAATTCCCCATTGGGAGCGGACATAAAAATACTATCGTGTATGACTGTTTCTTTATATTTAATAAAAATAAAATCCAAAGAATCATTGAAATTTAACTGCTGCAAATTACAAAGTTTACCATTAACTTGTTGTTGAAATACCATCCGATAACTAGTACTCTTATTATAATCAAAAGTTTGTGGGACAAACTCAAAGTCTACTAGATTATTATATACAGTATCAGGGATAGAGAAAAGCCATTTCCCTTTTCCTTTTTTTTCACCTGCAATTTTCAGTTTTGAGAAATCACCAGGAGAAAAACGGTAAATGAACAATGAGTCATAATCAATACCTTCAATTTCTACCGTCAATTTATGCTCTGGAGCTGGTTGCTTATTTTCTGAACATGAAATACAAAGCAAACAAAATAAGCAATAGATAAAACATTCTTTTCCCATATTTTTAGAATTAAGTTTCAAACAAAATGAATATTATAAATTCTGACTTACAAAAATAGATTATTTCCATAACTTACGAAATAAAATCACAAATAATTATCAAAACAACATTTAACTTACCACACACTATATGGATAGTGTAAAATAAACTGTATCACGCATTATTTTTCAGTAGAAAACTCATTGGTCGAAACGGTCAGCACCAAGGGGCGAAATCACCCGTATCGATGAGCGAAAATTACAATAATTAAAATTGTTCTCCAAACTTTATGCCAGTTGCTGTGAGATTGTAGCCCAATTGGCCAATGTCATAGTCCACTTCTTATGTTGCGGTATGCAAGATAAACCAATTTTTCAAGGGCTGTATCTGAGGGACACTGTCTAAATTTATTCATGTAAGTATGAATATATATCGAAGTAAAGACGTTAAATATATATTATTCCTTAACTCTGAGCTTTTTTATCTTATTACAAATTCGTTTTGATACAAACTTAGTACTTTAATTTTGAAAAGATATTCATATTTAGTAGAAAGATACTGAGTCTGAGCATCAATTAGAGAAGACATAACATCATTATATTCTAAAATACCAGCGGCTCCAGTTTCAAATTTTAGCGTTATCTGTCGTATCGCTTCTTTGGCAGAAGACAGATATTTCTTTGACCCTTGAAATTTCTTCCATGCAGTTTCTACATCCATCATTGCCTGAGTAAGTTCTTTCTCGACCTGTTTCCTTACCGTATAGAAAGCATACTCATTACGTTTAAGTTCCAACTTAGCTTTTTTTATGGAATTAACAGTCGAATTACTAAATAAGGGGATATTTAAATTTAACAATATATATTGATTAGCATTATCTTTGTATTGTTCCCCAAAAGAATATGGACTATATAGATATGAACCATCTTCATTTTGCAAAATTTTTTGTCTTGCACTGGAAAAACTTGTTCCATAACCTAAACTTAGTGACAAAGTTGGGTAATATTGGGCTTTTGAGATTTGTATACTCTTTCTAGACAACTCAATATTCTTTTTTGCCAAAGCGATTTCCGGTAGAAAATCAATTTCTCCTAAAATATCCGTATGACTATAAGAGGAAAATTCTATACTATCTGTATTTTCTACACTTGGAATAAAAGATGTATAATCCTTAATCTCCAAAAGCTGACATAAGTTCATTCTGGACAAATCATAACTGTGCTCCGCGGATAAAAGTGTATTTTCAGCATCCGCAAGTTTTGATTGAATTTGCAATAAATCGGCTTCAGTAACTTTGCCATGATTGACCTTTACAGATACTAATTCTTCTTGTTCTTTTAACGACTCTACGATACTCGTACAATTCTTAATATTCTCCAGCGCACAAAGAGTCTCCAAGAAATAAGCTGTTATGTTTAGATACAAATCATTTTCAGCCTTTTTGTATTTCAATGCAGCAGCTTCCTTATTTAATCTAGAGTATTGCAGTTGTCGTAAGCTTTTTAAACCATCGAAAAGCAATATATTTGCAGAGACGGATGAACTAGAACTTTCCATCATCTGATTCGTTACAAATTCATAAGTAGTTTCATCAAGAACACGACCTATTGAAAGATTATATGAAGTACTGGCTGAAACATTTGGAGCAAAAGCCCATTTGCTGTCAGAAAAAGATATTTTGCTTTCTTCCACAGAAAGCTTTTCAGACTTTAATTCAATATTATTTTCCAAAGCATAACGAATACACTCTTCCAAAGTCCAATATTTTTGCAAACGATTATTCTCCTGAGAATATGACATATTCTCAGAGAAAATTAAAAATGCTATAAGCCAAAGATAAGATTTCATCTATATACCACTTTTTAACAATGCAATAATAGGATCAATTAAACGCATCATTAGACTACGCTCTTCTGTTATTATTTCTGCGGTTCCATTCATCTTTTGAATAAGCCTTAGTTCTTTTCTATAAGAAGTCTTCATACCATTAGGAAAAACGATTTCTGCTGTATATTGAGGAGAAGATTGTTGATCTGTAGCTTCTTCTGGAACAGAAGACAAATATCCGATAACCCCTATCAGCAAACCATACTCCATATAAGGATAGCCATTTAATCTAACATTTACCTTTTGTCCTTTTTCAATCTTACCAAAATTTTCTTGTGGTATTTTAACAATGCCAATAACCTTATAGTCTTTCTTTGGTACTACTGTCAAAAATGCTTCCCCTGTATTAATAAATTGTCCTTCATCCCATTTCCTAACAAAAGAGATAGTGCCATCAATAGGAGATACTAACAGGTTTGATAATTTCCAGTTTTTAATTAAAGCAAGCAATTTTTCCTTGCTATTATTTATATTTTGCTCCATTTCCAGTACTTCATCATCCTGTTGTATAGATAATTCTATTATCTGTTGTCTGTTCTGCAAAATAGACAATTCTGTCGATGTCATTTGAGCTTCAAATGAAACAACATTATTGCGTGTCTGAAGCAATTTTCGAGCTGATTCTTCGTATTCGGTTTCCGAAATCGCCTTATGAATGAACAATGAAGAATCACGTCTGTAGTCTTTTTCTTCGTACTTCAAATCGTTCCTCAAAATATCAGCTTGATCTTTCATCTGGGAGTAATACTCAGTCTGTTTGCCTATTTGTTCTTTCAATAGTCCTTTCTTCTGCTCTATAACAGCTCGTTTTATATAATCACGATACTTTAAACAAGCCGAAGAGAATGAAGTCCATTCACTTTGTAAATCGCCAAGGTCATATAGTTTATATATCCAGTTATCAAATACAGCAAACTTCAACACAGAATCATTAACCTGCATAACATCTCGTTCAACAGCAAGAATATCCCTGTAATTAGCATTAGAATGTATAACACCAAGAATTACATTACTTTTTATTGAATCACCATTGTTCACAAATATTCGTTCAATGTTGCCTGAGCTTTTTGAAACGACATCAATGGGTGAGCATACCGTTGTTATGGTAACCGTACCGTTAACTCTTTCTGGATACTTTATAAAGCAACATCCAATTATAATTGCCAAAAAAATTAGGAATATCAATGTAATGCCCCACCGTATAATCCATGATGGTATCTTTCCTAAAATTTCTTGAGCTTCTTCACTATGAAAATTAGTATCATGCGGCATATTCTATATCTTAGTTTATCAGTTTCCTAATTCTAGTTGGTTCTTAACTAAATTATAATAACATCCCTGTAATTGGGTAAGTTCCTTATGTGTTCCCTGTTCAACAACTTTCCCTTTGTTCAAAACTATTATATTATCGGCATTTTTCACAGTGCTTAATCTATGAGCAACAATAACCACAGTTTTGTTTTCAAAAAGTTCATTCAAATTTTCCATTATGACTTTTTCATTGTTTGCATCAAGAGAATTTGTCGCTTCGTCAAAGAATAAATAACGTGCATTTCTATATGCCGCTCTTGCAATAAGCAACCTCTGTCGTTGTCCTGTACTTACACCATTACCTTCGGCTCCGATTTTGGTATTATATCTGAGCGGAAGCCCATTAATAAAATCATCAATATTAGCTATTTTTACTGCTCGTTTTATCTTGGCCATATCAGGAACTTCGTCTGAAACTCCAATATTATTCGATATCGTATCAGAGAAAACAAATCCCTCCTGCATTACTGTTCCACATTCTTTCCTCCAAACTGTAGGACTATAGTCGGAAATTTTATATCCTCCTAATAAAACCTCTCCAGAAACCGGTTCGTAAAATCCAAGCATCATCTTCAACATGGTTGTTTTACCACTTCCTGACGCTCCAACAATCGCTGTTACTTTATTATGTGGTATTCTTATATTTATATTATTCAAGACTTTTTCTGAATGAGGACCATTGTATTGGAAAACTACATCTTTAAATTCAATATCAGCATCATCAGGAATCTCATTAATATAATCCCGGTCATTATCTTCTTCATCTTTCTTATCATTAATCTCACTTAATCTCTCCAATGATATTTTGGCATCCTGAGCTTCCTGAACAAAAGTAATAAATTGGGAAATAGGAGCATTCAGCTGACCTATAATATATTGCATTGCAGTCATCATGCCTAAAGTCATATCTCCGTTTATCACAGCTTTTGCAGCCAAAAAAGAAATAAATACATTCTTGGTCTGATCAATGAATGTACCTCCAACCTGTTGCGTCTGTCCTAGAACCAAACTTTTTACGCTGACACTAAATAGCCTTGCTTGTATTCTTTCCCATTCCCATCTTTTTTGTTTTTCGCAACCATTCAACTTAATATCCTGCATACCAGTTATTAACTGAACAATACTACTCTGATTGGCTGATGCTTCCTGAAAGCGCATATAATCCAATTTTCTTCTTTTCTTCATAAAAAGCAGAACCCATATCACATAAAGAATACTGCCCAACATGAAAATTCCAAGAATTTCTATGTTATAACCTCCCATAATAAATGCATATACAACAAATGTAACTGTAGCCATCATGATACTGAGCAAGGAGCCTGTAAGAAAGGATTGAATACGACTATGATCTCCTATACGCTGCATAATGTCTCCCACCATTTTAGAATCAAAAAAAGAAATCGGAAGTTTCATTAATTTAGCAAGGAAATCAGATATAAGAGAAATACTGACTCTTGTTGTCATATGGAGCATTAGCCAACTACGTATTAATTCATTCGCCATCTGACCTAGTACCAAAACAATCTGTGCAATCAAGACAACTATAACAAAACTCAAATCACTTACTCCAATACCAACATCTATAACTGACTGAGTAAGGAATGGCAATATCAAACTTATTATACTGCCAGTAAGCATCGCTAAAAAAAGCTGTACAATAAAACGCCTATATGGAAATAAATATTTTAATAGGTTCTTAAAATTCAACCTAGCATTTTCATCTTTTTGTTCTGCAAACTTTGGAGTTGGTTCCAACAATAAAGCTATACCAATTGACTTATTACCAGAATTTTGCAACACAATTTGCGCCCAGCACTTTAGAAACTGCTCTTTTTTATATTTTAACAACCCAGAAGCAGGATCAGAAACGTAAATATAAGTCTCATTTTTCTTTTTCTCAATTTTGTATACTACAACAAAGTGGCATTGATTCCAATGCACTATACATGGAAAAGAAACCTCATTACACAACTGTTCAAAACTAATTTTTACCCCCATTGTACGGAAACCAATCCTTTCCGCTGCATCACTTATACCGAGAAGAGATACACCTTCACGATCAATATGGCAATAATCTCTTAATTTTTGTAACGAAAAACTTTTACCATAATATTTAGCAATAATTCTCAAGCAAGTTGGACCACAATCCATAGTATCCAATTGAGTATATGCAGGAAACTTATTTAACATATTTCTTATACATTACTAAAAGAAAAATAGAAAGATTCTTTTTACCAATAAAATATAACTATCATGATACAAATATACGGAATTTTCTACAAAACTCTTTTCAAGTAATAAACATTATATAAATTAATTTGTTACATGTCTCATTTTGTGATTGATTCTGAAGTTATGTAACTCACAAACAACAAGAATCACCATATCTTCGAAACCGAATTTATGGCATCAAAATAGTTCTTTAACCATACGACATTTTTCATACGGCTTATGGTATGCTCCACTTTAATCTTGATTCCGGCAATTCGCTTAATATTTTCAGCAGTGGTAAGCTCTTTACCTTTAGGTTTCATCTTGGACATGCATATTTCAACGCTATCCAATCTATGTTCGATGAGATCAATATCTTACTAAAGTCTAATGTCTTTTGACTGAGAGACTTTGGAAAGTCTTTTGTTCATCGCGTATCCGGCACAGTTCCCGGTATGCCTTTTCCTTGTAGGCTTGCAGCTCTTTGATTTCGTTACGTAACCGGTTGTTTTCTTCCTGAATGAGTTGAAGTTCCTTTGTCTGTTCTTCAGTCCGTTTTTCAGCTTTTGCTTTTTCTTCTGTAGCCTTTGCTATGATTTCAGGAGCCGGAAGCTGTTTTGAGGTTTGTTCCTGGACTGCCAGAAGAAGTTAGCATTGCTGTGTTGTATGGGCTATATAGTTATCCGTTTGTATCGCCATCAGGTTTGCCGATGGCGTACGAGACGGAGAGTGGCCTTCGCGTCTATGGCTACAATTTAGCACGAAAAGCCAAACAATATAGACGAATTTTATAGAAATGTCAATTAAATCTCTCGGCCATTCAAGTTTTAAGTTTATTTATTTTTACTGTAAGGAGTCATTTCTTTATATGTTCTTGACATGCCTATTTCTCCAAATTCGCCGCTTCTGTCGTAAAATGCAAATTTTTTCTCGTTAAGTTTGTCTATATCCCAATAATGTTTGTTCCCAAAATAAATAGTGTTAAAGGCTGGGTCATAAAAGGACCATTGTCCATTTAGTGTGCCAGTGTTTTCTGCACCGTTATTACTTGTCGTGATGATTAATCGTTGGAATGTTCCATCACGATTAAATTGGTAGATTTCTTGATATGTACTTCCATTGTCATTATAAATTATATCTTTAGCCCATGTTATATCACATATTAGTGATATGATGCGATTTTCACCAGCATTGTAATACCCAGTTTTTTCTATACAAGCAGTTGGGAATATTACAATTATTAGTATGAAGATAAATTTTCTCATATAAAAATGAATCTATATTTTGTACATATGCAAAATTAATTGTATTTTTGTATAGTACATTCATATTAAACTGTTAAATAATTATTATAAAGGAGGTTTTTATGAAAAATTTTTATTTTGTTTGTGCTACTTTGGTTGCTGGATTTTTCATGTCGTCATGTACTCAGGATGATGGTATTGTAAAGAATTCTGTGAGAGATACTCATACGGATATGGAAATTCTATCTCGTTTCATTGACATAAATGAGGCTACAAATGAGTATTATCTCAATGAAAATAAAAAGACAAGAGCTTTGTCTTATGTGACAAATTCTGATTTTGAGGAATTAGAAAAAGTTAGCCCGGTTAATGTTGAAAAATGCCAAAAGGAATTAAACGAATTAAACGCTAAAGTGGCGCAAGCTATGGCTGATCCAAATATTGCTTATTTAGTACTTTCTGTTGAAGGAAAAACTGTTGTGAAGAATGTTAGAAAAGCAAACTTTGAATTTAAACTTGATGATAATGTTAAGGTTATAGCTTCTCGTGCTATTCCATCTACTTTGATGGTTTATGGTGGCTCTACGCAAACGACAAATGAATTTTTAGATGCGACTCGTACAATTCGTATGTCAGTTATAAAGGATTCTTTTGTTTCTGGATATTATTATTTTACGGTAAATAGCAAAAATGCAAAAGTAAATCCTGATGATAATACCACAACTCCAGAAACAGTTGCTTTTAGCGGAACAGGATCATTATGGAATACGTATTTTACTTGGACTTCTTATGCAGATTCAGAGGCAATGCAGGATGGAAAGTATAAATGGGAATTTAAAGCAACAGGTATAACTCCATCATCTGGAACGATTGCAACTTTAAATTTTAGCAAGTAATTTTTATGGCATAGATACTGCCTCGGATACATTCTGAGGCAGTATTTTTTTATTGCCGTTCTTTATCGTTGATTGTATTTTTCGAAAGTCTTTTGTTCGTCACGTACACGGGCAAAGTTCCCGGCATGCATTTTTTGTAGACTTGCAAGTCTTTGATTTCGTTACGCAATGGTCGTTTTCTTCCTGAATGCGTTGAAGTTCCTTTTCCTGTTCTTTATCCGTTTTTCAGCTTTTACCTTTTCTAAAGAAAGTATTTAACTGAAGAATAAATAACTAATCAAAGCAACATTTCAGAACAAACAATATCTATAATAAAAGAATTTCTTTCAATTTCGCCATCCCCAAATATGACTTCAAAAACACATCCAGATACATCTTCACATCTGGGAAAGAAACAAACGATTTCCGAGCAAAAGAAAAACAAGCAAACGGTCTGACCTCACAAGCATCCATATCCGGATAACGTTTCTTCGTCTGTTCGGAAACCGTTTTATTTAATGTAGCCACAAAGTTAGCCAAACGGATAGGATTCCATTGCAACATTTCTAAAATGACCATTCCGTCTTTCCTTTCAACGATAACGGCATAATCATCCTGCACATTACGGACATAATAACATATAAAATCAAAGGCTTCAGATACCTCATCCCCTACATGAATGCCGATTATACGCTTTTCTTTCTCCACAGAGGAAAAACACTTTTCTATCTGCTTCAGCACGTAACCGCATACAACGGGAGAAGAAGAAGCCAACAGATAAACCGGTGCATCCGGTTCTCCCCCCTTTTCAATGGAGTGGAATACACAAGGATTCCAACACAGGTGGATGACGCTCCCTTGGCAATCCCCACGTAAAGAAGCGGCACAGTTTCTGCTGTCAAACAACAGACGGGATTCTTTCTTCTCCAGATCAAACTGGAACAAGTTTCTGACCTTATCCGCTTTTGCCAAATCATACAAAAGATACCCCTGCAAACCGGAAGTATGGCGGATTTTCGCACAACCTTGGCTTTCCTTCACATCAAACAAGTAATCAATGATCTGTTCCTTCGTACAGCTTGCGGAAAAGGAAAACTCATCTTGCTCGTCTTTGGGCTGAAAGGTCAGCAACAAGGCCAACTGCATGGGACTTATCTCTGAGAAGTTGTACAATTCGATGCAGGAAACCATATCCTTTTTCGGAGAGAACAGCACATACCCCCTGCCGTTTATCTTATACCTCAACATAAAATCTCCCTGCTCGATTGGCAGGTAATCATTTAGAATAGTACGGTAATTCATCGTATTTTAAGTTTAATAATTATTTACATCTGTCACAAAGAAAAGCCTTGCTCATTCTTGCGTTTCTTCTTTTTCTTGGACGGGATGAAATCATCCTCATCAGGCTTCTTGCTGCCACCCGTTACATCCACATCTGGTATATAAGGAATCGAACCATGCTGCATATACATTGATTCCCGTTCCACCCTTTTACGGAACTCCCCTACCCTATCAATATGCGGCGACATCCCTGCTGCCACACCGTCAAAATGCTTTTGTATATTCCGGTAGGTCAGCTTGCGAGAAATGTCAGAGCCTTTGAACATTTGAGGGCTGTCAATGCCGGACATGCCGAACGAGATGCCATATACACCGCTTGCATTCTCATGTTCCTGCACCTGAATGCCTTCCTGCTCCAGCTTTTCCTTAAACTGCCGGTAACTGCCGGAACCGTTCAATGCCATGAACACATGGTCATAGAGATAGTGTTTCTGCTCATCGACACTCATGCCCTTACCGTCAAAGCGGATATGCCCGAAACGGTATTTCATGGGCAGTGAGGTATCTTTGACATAGAAAGATGTGTCTTTCATGCCATAGACATAATAAGACTTGTCTTTCTTCGTGACCAAACGCATATACAACCCTTCATACTCCAGATTCTTCCGGAAATCCGCCGTATTCTCAGAAAAGGCATAAACACGGTCAAGCTGATGAAGCAGTTCGTCTTTGAGCAAAGGTTTGAAGAATCCTCCTTTTTCCAATACATTGAAAAGGTCATCATACAATTCATCACCAAGCAGCACCCGCCATTCCTCATTGGATAGCGTAATCTCCTGAGCCGGTTTCCCGGAAGATCGCAGGGCATCCGCATGACACAACAAGGACGATACCTTATCCCGGTAAGCATGGTTGCGCAATGCCTTTTTCATGGCCGCATCGAAATAATAAGTACGATAGTGGGATTCCCCCAAAGTCGTTTTGGTGGAATAGCCGTTCTCTACCGGCATCAGCCCGTATTTCCGCTCCAGTTCACGGGAGATCTTTTCCGAACGACGGTAGTTGTTTCCCGATGGGACGCTTCTTCCTTCTTCATCTACCGTAGTTAGGAGCACATGCACATGCTGATGGGCTTTATCAGTATTCAACACCACAGCGTAACAGCATTCTCCGTAACCCATCCGCCTGACATATTCATTGGCCAGCGAAAGCCATTCCTTATCTGTAAGCGTTTCTCCGGGATATAGGCTAAGGATAAATTCGGCATAGGGTAATTTTACCCGCTCATTCATTCCTGCGATCAACTGCATATATTCCGGTATGGTTTGCAGTCCGTCACCGGTCGAGGTGAACAATACCCGTGCGTCACCCTGCTCTATCTTCGTAAGCTGATAGGCCACTTTGCGTTCCATTGCAGCCGAAGAGGAAAATGAAGGTTGTATCTCGGCTATCATAGAAGATTCTTTTTTATCCGGTCAATATCCGACAGGTATTCGTTCATACGAGCCAATAATTGCCTCACGTTTTCATCAACTGGAAGCATATTCGCGTGCTTTACCAACTGGTTGATATTGGCTCCAATTTTCTTCAGTTCATACACCGTTTGAATGTCTGTTTTAGTAGTTAAATTACCTTGTAAAGACACTTCACGGATGTATGAAGAAAGGGATTTCCCAACAGAACCGGCTCGTTTTACCAGCTTATTCTTTTCTTCTTCCGTCAAGCGAATGACTATATTCTTCGTCTTGTTTTCTTTCATTGCATACTATCTTTTAATACACTTACTGCATTGGTGAGCAAAGCGAATGGACTCGGCTGCCCGACTGCCGCAAGGGTTTTTGTATATACAAAAACATACCTTGCATTTCACAAAGATAATGATATATTTCAAACTGGAAAAACATCCGGGGATTTATATACGATTATTTAATCTGCATGAAGAAAACACAGTCATATACAAACCCGCACAGTACAAATGCAACAAAGTAACAATGTTATATTGTATCATAGTTTCATATTATACAAACAACAAATGTTACTTAGTTACTTATGTAACATAGTTGCTTACTTAATTATGTAAGTATGTAATATATTACTTAATTACGAATATAGGTAATAACGTAATAAATTGATTGCTTAATTTCATTCTTATTTACTTTATAAATTACATGATTAATTGAGCTACTAAGAAATAACTAAATTTCGTTGTTGATAAAGAAATAAATTACTATATTTGCAACGTGCTTAATCAATAAAGGTATTAAAGATGGGACAGATATTGCCAGGCATAACAGTTGCCTTTGAAAACCCCAAAGGCGGGGTAGGGAAGTCTACACTGACCGCTTTGTTCGCCGGTTACATCCAATCCATGAATGAGGATGGGGAAGGACTGGCCGTTGCAGTTGTGGATATCGATGACATGCAGAATACGATTGGAAGATTGCGTGAGAATGAGACTTCGGAAGATGGGGATAAAGAAAACGAATATCAGGTTATCAACATCTCTTCCTCCGAGTTCATCAATCAACTGGACTTTTTGAAAGACAGCTTTGACATTATTTTAGTTGATTTTCCGGGAAACCTGAAACAGAACGGCGTGATAGAAGCGTTACATTTCATTGATGTCATTGTCATTCCGTTCGAGCCGAACAATACGGATTTGTCGGCCACGCTCTATTTCTATAACAACATTTATAAGGACATACTCTCAGCCCGGCGCAAATTGGGGCAAAAGACAACGGTGCGTGGAGCCATGAATCGTGTCATGCCGAATGTTCTGGAATTCAAGGAAATCATGGCGAACAAAAGTGCGCTTCCATTCGAGCTGATGGATAACTACATCAAAGATTCGAGGGTGGACTACCAGAGGAACCTGTCGACACTCAGCAATGCGTACCATCATCCGTGTGACGCATTCTGTGAGGAAGTGTTGGAACTGATTAGCAACCACATTAAAAATTAATTCACATGAAAGGAAATACATCCCAGGCAATGAAGGATCTCCTGATGCAAAGCGCAAAGCAGAAGGAGCAGGAGGTAAAGGAAACGACAAGTGTAGCTGCAAATCCGGAAACGGAAACAACGGAAAACAAACCTTCAGAAATGATCGAAAAAACTGTAGAAACAGAAGAAAAGCAGCCTAAAGATACGGCGGAACCGTCCTCCAACGAGCCGGCAACGAACGCCAACGTGCGGAAAAGGAAATTCTCGGACTACCTGCAAGACCGGAAGATAAAAGGGAACGAAGTCATCCGCATATCCAGCGACACGCACAGGACGCTCAAGCGCATTTCAACGGCAACAGGAGTCAGCATGTACATCCTTGCATCCAACATCCTTGACATCGTATGCGAAGAACACAATAAGGAGATACAGAGTCTCTTTAAAAAATACATGAGCATGTAACGAAGATACTTCCGGAAAAAGCTATCTGCCTTAGAAGCCATATAGGGATGAATCCGCCACAGACGGGGTTCATCCTTTTTTTGTTTAAAAATCGTTACAACCAAGGACACTTTTACACTTCAAACGCCCCATTCATCATCCCTGAAATGTTAAATAATGTAATAGCATAAAACCTTTCCCCTAAAAATTTTTTCCGAAAGTATGTTATGGTCAGTCGAAACATTTGTTTTCCCATATTTTAGGTTTTTAGGTAATTATGAGTTTGTGGGACAGTTGTACACATCTAAAATGAGGAAAGTTAGTACTAGTGCATTGAATATAAGTGTATTGTGAAAAATCGGCTTCAAAACAAACAAGGACAGTTATACACATCTGGGAGAATGGTCGGGACAGTTATACACATCTAAATCGGGAAGTAAGGACACCTGTACACATCTAAATCGGGGAACATGGATGGTTATACACATCTAAATCGGGGAACATGGACAGTTATACACATCTAAATCGGGAAGTAAGGACACCTGTACACATCTGGAGAGGGGGAAAAGGCACAAGTATGGACAGTTATACACAACTGACTGAGACGCAAATGCAGAACTGGCGAGTAAAAGCTCCAAAGAAGCGGTTGTTTGAAAAAAAATCCCTATATTTGTGGTCATTAAAGGAGATTATGCAGATAGTGGAAAAAGAACTGAGCCGCGTGCCCCGAAGTCTGAACGAATCTTCCAATACAGAAGTATTGGAAGTACTATTCGATTCTGCCGGATCCATTATGTCAGATATCATCATCTATGCCGCATCCTCACAGATGAAAGACCTGTTCGGCGAATGCTGGTTTACGATTAATGATTTCTGCAAAGCAATGGGTTATGAACGCACACGCCTACAACGGAAGCTGCCGCAAGACATTTTGGAAAAACTTTTCGGGAACCAGCCTCCCATATACATGACCGAACAGAACGGGCGTAAAATCGAGCACCCTATAGAAAACTCCTTTGAAGCTGCCATTTACCGGTTAGGAACTTCCAATCTTGCTGTTGCCTATTCCAAAGACGGGAAATCAAAGTATAAGTTCATCCAGATATTCGATAGCTTTGAAATAAAAGATGATTTCTCAACCAAAAAGAAAACGAAACGAGTCTATAACATCCATCTGAGCAAAGACTTGTTGAATACCCTGTTTACAGAATACAACTTGATTGAACTAAAGGATTACCGCAAACTTCCGAACCGCAAGGGCTACCGCAAGTTTTATTTGAACCTTACCCGGATGATTTATCTTATAAAGTATAAGATCGAGCAAGGAATCGAGCCGTGCTTTACGGCTACGGTAGACCAGCTTGCCGATATATTTGAGGTGCACATTACCAATAATGCAGATAGAAAGAAGAAGGTAACTAGCATCTTGAATGCCATCAACAAGAATCTGGAAGTTACGAAATTCAAGTTTCAGTATGTCAAGGGAGAAGGAGACCGATGGGCTTACACCGTGCAATTCCTGTTTGAAGAAGAAACGCTCAACTACTTTGACGAAAAACTGAAAGCCGTCCTTTTATCCAAATACTACGAAAACCTACAAAGCGAGTTCCTTAAAAAGATAGGCATACACATCAGCCAGCACTACCGTTATAAAGAGGAATTCAAAATAGGGTCAGGACAATACTATCAACCATTCATCGAATGGGCTTATTCAGAAGAAGATCGCCCGCTCAAAGAGAACGTCTATCGAGATACCTACATCAAGGTATTAGGTGTCTCCCCTAAGAACTTTGACCTGCCAACTCTAAAAATCTAAAATTAAATTCCTATATTTGCAACGGATTGTCTGAAAAGGCAGTCCGTTTTTTACATACATACGCTTGCTCAACCAAAGAGTGGCATCTGGAAGTTAAAAACAACAGCAAGCGCGTACCTGTATCGAAAATTACAATCGGTGCGGGGCGTGCTTCTGTTGTTTGGGCGAGCCACCGCCCCGGTTGAGAGGTGCGCATCCGCACCTTCATTTATATAACTTAAACAATGAAGAGAGAAATAGCGATAGCCAAACTGATTGACGAAACTATTCTTAAAATGGGTGCACATTCCCACGTACAAATGAGCGAAGGCGAGAAGGCGTTTATTAACGAGCACTTTGAGCCTATAACCGTCAAGAAAGGAGAGCATGTAGTAAACAAGGGAGAAGAAGTTCTCTACCTGTATTACCTGGAAAAAGGAAACATAAAGTTATGGTTTCCCGACAAGGAGAACCGGGAGATAACCGCCAAATTCGTAGAAGAAAAAGAGTTTATCAACTTTTTCCTGTCACACAATACACATTATGCCTATTACAACGTAAAAGCCTTGTCCCCATGCAAAATATGGCGGATGGAGAAAAGCAAGCTGCATGATTTTTACAACCTTTCATTCAGTTTCAATAAGCTGGCCAGAATCCATCTGGAGCGTTCGATTATCCACAAAATTGAACGGGAAAACGGGTTCCACACACTGAGTGCGGAAGAACGCTATAAACGACTTCTTGAAACTGAACGGTGGCTGCTGCAATATTTTTCACTGAAAGACATCGCCAGTTACCTCGGCATCACCCCACAGGCATTAAGCAATGTCCGGAAAAGGATATAAAACAGAAATACGACATCAACACAAGCCGGTATGGACAGTTATACACAACTGATCCGTTCCGGCTAATTTATTGTAGAATAATTCCCCACTTCCAATCCAACAAAAGGCGGAAATTTTAATGCAGATTAAAGATATGAGGAAGTCATTAAAAATGACTTTCACAAAGTTTGTTTCGTTATATATAATCTATATGTTTGTAAGCGGAAACAAGTAAAACCGAACACTTGATTCAATTAAATTAGATATTACTTACAAATTGAATATACAGATGAACAATTATATATATCAACTTAACAAACTTATATTGATTACATATGGAATGGATAAGAATTGCTGCGGTAACAGTAGCGGTATTATTGCTGGGAATTAAGGACACTTACGCACAACAGCATTACAAGGGGGTTTCTGCCCTTGAACTGAATTACGGAACCAACATTTTTGGTAACGCTGACAATTTTGTCAATCTTTCCTATTCCCGATACATCAACCGGAAAAGTTATTGGAAAATAGGAGCTAATTACTTTGAAAAGACATACGAGTATTCCATCACGCTTCCAGAAAGTGAAACCACACTCACGCGGGAAACGAAAGCTAAAGACATATATATAGACGGGAACTATCATTACACCCTCGCCAGTAATCTAAAATCCGTATATTGGGGATTAAACATCGGCGCATTTACTGGAGTCGAACACAAAAAACATTCAGATAAAGAATACCAGTTCATTATCGGTCCTAAAGTCGGCACGGAAATGGAGGTATTCATCCTTCCGCGAATGGCCTTGTTAGCCAGCGTACAACAATATTGGAATCCCTTCTCATTCCATGAATGGAATACGGTCTGGAACATAGGAATCAAGGCATTGTTATATTAGTATAATCACTGTATCATGTTGACAAGCATATTGTTATCCGCCACAGACGTGAGCGGACTGATCGCACTGTACCGTGAAATAGGGGCATATTTAGTCGGAGTCGGTTTTGTCTGTGCCGGATTAGCCGTATTGAAGAAGCTGATAACCAATCATGAACGGACAAAAGAAGCTGTCATCACCTATGTCATTGCTCTTGTTGTCTGGCTAACCGTATGGCAGCTGTTATGAGTACGGCAGACCTGTTCATCATGGCCGCGATATGCCTCCTGTTCCTATTTTACTTTCGGAAAAAACGCCGGAAGAACGAAGAGCCTGAAAAGAAGTCTGAACACAACACGGATGGGAAGGGGAATCAAGGAGACCAGACAGGTGCAATCCCGGTCATCCACGTCATCTTTCAGAAAGAGGTCGAGGAAGAAGAGCTTGCCGCTGAGATAGCAGACATGTACCTGCACGGACGGGCTTTCTATTACACCGGAAAACACGCTACAGATACACGGGAAGAAGATACCGTATATGTACGGCATAAGGACGTACAATGGAACAAACTGAAAAACATTCATGTATAATCATTTAATATTTAAAAGGTATGAACATCATTAAAGCATCGACTGAGAAAGCAAAAAAAGTCATCAACCGTTACGGGAAAGGACTTCTTACCCTGTTTGTATTCTGTACCCTGCTAGGGACAGCCGAAATTTCTTTGGCACAGAGCGGACTGAAAATCAACAGCTTGTCTGAAGTGACTGACACTGCCAAAGAAGGAGCAGACACCATTCTTGATGTAGCCAAATACATCCTTGCAGCCGTGCTTGGTATCGCTTTGGTATTTGTCATCTATTCATTAGCCACCAACAACCCTCACGCAAAAGAGTATCTTTTGGGGTGGATTATCGCAGTAGTAGTCATCATGGTAGCCTTCCTGATTATCTGACCTATGAGAACCATGCGAAAAATCAACAAACCAATCCGCTTTTTCGGGCTTTCTTCGGGTCAGTTCGCCATTTTCATGCTGTTTGTGGCCATCACCATAATCGTGAGCATCTTCAAGCAGTTTCATCCGATACTTATCATCGGCATCATATCTGCAATACTGTTCTTCTCAGCCATGCTGTTTAAAACCCTGAAAAAAGAGCACAAAGCAGGCAATCCCGACTACCTGAGCGGACTGAGCATCCGAAGTGCGACACCCAGACGGATAACGGACAAGAAAAGAATATTCAAATTCATTTTAAACCCCGAAAGCCCATGATTGGAATCATCTTACTATTGACAGTCGTTATCTGCCTGTTGAGCCTGCTGATAGCTTTGATTTATGTCAGGCAGACAGAAATCCGCCTGACGGACAAATCCGTAGATTTGGGAGATGTGCTGCCCATACAGACCATCACAGAGGATGCGATCATCAACGGGAATGGTGACATCACGGTCGGTTACCGCCTGTTCCTTCCCGAAGTGTTCACTCTGTCAGAAAATGACGCGCAATATATCCATGAACGGTTGGAAGCCTTATTTAAGATGCTTCCGGCAGGGACGGTCGTGCACCAGCAGGCATTTTATTATAAAGGGGAATATCACAACACAGAATATTCCACCAATGCCTTGGTTTCGGAAAACAACCGTCACTTTGAGGGGAAAGAAATCCTGAATAGCTATACCAACCTGTACGTTACATTTACAAACGGCAAACGGAACGGCAAGATACGCAAAAACGCATCCGGCACATCGCTCATGCGGAAGCTGCACTACCCGTTTAAACAACCGTTTAAGGACTATAGGGAAAGATTATCCGAAATGGAAGCCTTTCTGCTGAACTTTGAGAACGGGCTTGCCTCCATCCAGCAGTTTGAGATACGGAAGATGAACAGCCAGGAGCTCAACAATGCCATATACGATTACATCAACCTCTCCTATGAGACCCCCACTGACGATGCCACGCTGAAAACGGTCAATCCGATGGCAATCAATCAGAACGGGGACATGAAAATCGGGCAACAGTTCGTAGCGATGCTGTCTCTCACAAATGAAGGGGAGCATCTGCATGAACTGGTCGTTCCGCATACCGGCAAGTCGAAATCCTACGGTGGACAGATAGAAGTGCCGGACAGTATCAAAAGCAAATGCTCGATGCTTTATCCGGTAGGTTTGGGCTTGCCGTTCGACCACATTGTGAATGTGGTGATAGAGATCACAGACCCAGATGCCACGGTGACTGCCATCGGTGCTGAAAAAGACGCATTGAATTACATCACCAACTTCTATCCTCCGGCTTCAGAAAAGCAGCGCGAACAGGAAGCCTTCTGCAACGAAATCACCAAATTCGATTATCAGACCGCATATACGGCTTTCAATGTCATCGTGAACGACACGGACAAGACCACCCTCATGCGCAAAATCGCATTGGTACAGCAGGGTTATTCCTTCATGAACCAAAGCAGTTGTTATGTGGAGAATGCGGAACTGTGCAACCTGTTTTTCACGAACATTCCCGGCAATGCGAGAGCCAACTACCGGGGATTCATCAACACCACGAAACAGGCCATCTGCTATTTGCAGAAAGAAGGGATGTATTTGTCTGACAGCAAAGGACACATCTACAATGACCGTTTCGGCACACCCGTCAGAATCAACCTGTGGGATTACCCCACCTTGAACAACAAGAACCGCATCGTTATCGGTCCGTCCGGTTCGGGAAAATCATTCTGGCTGAACAACTATATCCTGCAAAGCTATGAGCTTGGCAGGGATGTCATGATTATCGACATCGGAGGTTCGTACCGTTCGATGATTGCGCTGAACCGGGGCAAGTATTTCGATTCAACGGAACAGAAGAAATTCGCGTTTAACCCATTCCTCTGCGACCGGGACAAAAACGGCAAATACCTGTATATCGACACCTCGGATGCCGAATCTGCGGATGACCTCATCAAGACTATCGTAGCCATCATCAGCTATATCTGGAAAGCCCGTGAGCCGATGCTTCCGGCAGAAAGTGCCATCCTCCGGAAATCCATTATCGGATTCTATGATTATGTGAACAACTCATCGATAGGGGAGAAGCACGAACGGATATTCCCATGCCTGACCGCATACCGGAAATTCCTGCAAGACGTATTCAGCAACCGCATGAGCGAGTTTGAAAAACAGAAATTCGAGATTGAGGAACTGATACTGCTTCTGGAGCCATATACAGAGGGAGAAATGAGTTTTCTGCTCAACGCAAAGGAAAACGTAGACATCGTGCATGACCGTCTCATCGCGTTCGACATGGAAGATGCCAGCAAGAAAGAATACTTCCCATTGGTTGCTATTATCACCCTTCAGATGATTGTCGACAAAATCAAGAAACGGCAGGGCTTCATGAAGGAACTGATTATAGACGAAGCATTGGATTTTCTTCAGGACGAGAAGTTTGGAGACTTTATCGCCTACTTGTACCGCACGTTCCGGAAAAAGGAAGGAAGCATCACCCTTGCCGCACAGAACATCCTTTTCCTGAAGAACATGCCGCCAAGCATCAAAGACTCCATCATCATCAACTGTGCAACCAAGATTATCTTAGACCATTCGGAACACCGGCAAAACTTGCCGGAAGTGCAAGCTGTACTATCCATCACGGACGAAGAACTGTTCATGATAGAATCCCTCCAGCGGACGGAACGTTGGCGTGAATTCTTCATCAAAATGTCGAATGACGCTTTCATTTTCCGCAATGAAGTCTCAGAATTTGCGGCAGTCGCATTTGACTCCCGTCAAGCTACGGTTGTCCGGCTGAAACAGCTGTTTCAGGAAACCGGTTCCACCTATACGGCCATCAACCTGTATTTAGAAGAAAGGAGGCGGCGGTATGGATGACGCGACACAAGGACTGAATGAAATCCTGAATTGGTCAGGCGATTTCAACAGCCAGTCTTACGCATTGGCCGGAAGCATCGCATCCGCCATGCTCGGAGTAGCCCTGATATTCGTAGTCTGGGCATTGGCCACTAAAAAAGACAATGCCAAAAGCTACCTGATAGCTTGGTTTGTCTGTGTGGTATTCACTTTATTATTCATCCTCAAATAAGAAAAGACAAATGAAAAGGACACTTCTTGTATTCGGTCTTATTGCCGTCTTGTTCTGCACGAACATCCGTCAGGCACACGCACAGTTTGTCGTGTCAGACCCCGGTCATACCGCACTGAACGCCACAGAATGGATAACCAACGTCAAGCAATGGATATCCCAAATCAATGAAATGATCGATGCCCAGGAACTACGGTTAGGTCTACAGAAGATAGACCAGTTAAAAGAACTGCAATCTCTCAAAGAGCTTGCCGACCTGTTGGATGACGTGGCTTGCCTGAGCAGTGAGTACAGTTTCTACCTGAATGTCGGTTCCAACTACCATTGCCTGAAATTCCTGAACTTCCAGCGCGTAACCGTGAATCTCAGTCTGAGCACTGACCTGCTTTTTAAGGTAGCCACGGTGACCAGTTATTTCTCCATGAACTCGGAAGGACGCATGTCGTTTATCGAACAAGTGAAGGAATCTGTCGAGAAGGCTTCGGAACAAATGAGAGAATTCAACGAATCGGTACGATCTACCGTTATCTACAAATCATTGAAAGGGCATAACCGGAAAACCTATTATCAAGGACGGTTGGCCGCTTACACACGTTATACCAATTAGCCGTTATGAATCAAGACAACTTTTTATGGGGCTTGCAGATAACAGACGGGCTGACGATGGAACTCGTTTCCCAAATGACCGTCATTGCCTTCGGAGTGGGTGTCATCTGCTTCATCTGCAACATCGCTTACAACTATCTGGCGCATGGAGCCAGCCAGTTATTGAATCCGAACGAAGACAAGTTTCCGGACATGATGGAAATCGCCCGTTGCCTTGTCCTGTTCTTCTGCCTGACTTTGTATAAGCCCATCGCCCAGACGATTGTCGGGACAATGGAAGTCATCAACGAAGCCACCTCGCTCACTTCGGACAGGGCACAGGAGTTTGCACAATTCATGGCACAGTCGGCTACCGAACAGGGGGAGATGATTGCCGAGTACGACAAACACGCTTTAGAGTCGGAAGTTGCCGCAGGAGAGGACACGACCGGTGCCATGCAACAGGAGTTGGACAAAATGGATGAAGAGGATGAAATGACGGGCGTTCGCTCCAGCGTGGAGAAAATCGCCCAACTGCTCAATCCTGCCAATCTGGTTACACTAGTACTGCACGCGGTAGCTGCCTTGCTCGTCGGCATCATCCAAATCATTATCTTGGGGCTTGGCGTAGTCATCGTCAAGATTCTGGTCATTCTCGGTCCGTTTGTGTTTGCCGCAAGCATGTTGCCCGTTTTCCAGAAGCAACTAAGCATATGGTTCGGAACGCTCTGTTCCGCATGTATGGTATTTACAGTAATCAATATCCTCAACCAGATCATGTGGCAAACCCTAAAAGCCATCTATACGGAAAGTGCAGACACGGTAGATGCAGCCACCCAGCAGCTTCAGTATCTCGGACTTGACTTGGCAATGATTGGTGCCTATTGCAGTTGCTTCTGGTTATCCTCAAAGATTGTAGGACACAGCGATGCCGGAAAAATCATCTCTAAAACCGTCTCCATCGTAACGACAGCTGCCACGATTGCGCTGATGGGTGGAGCCGCTGCCGGAAAGCTCACCAATGTAGGAGCCGCCGCTAGTGCAGGAGAAAGCATCATAGACAATAATAAAAAGTGAAAACATTATGGACTTGACAAAATTCAAAGGAGCAGATGATACTGTCAGACTGACCATCCGGCTTTCCATCGGCTATTGTATCCTATTGACAGCCGCTTTTGTAAGCTGCATCATCTACCTGACCGTAAAGATAGAGAAAGCCTACAGCCAGGCATTGGTCATCGACAAGAACGGGGAAGTATATGAGACAAGCAGCCTACCAGCCGGTTCCATGCGCAAATACGAGTATCTCAACCACGTGAAAACCTTCGTTACCCACTGGTATGCATTCGATGAAAGCACGTATGAAGGCAACATATCCCTTGCGCTGAACCTTATCGGGAACAAGGGAAAAGAACTGTTGAACGAATACAATGACGTGAACATGCTCAATTCGCTTATCCAGAAAAACATCCGGTACGGTGTCACCATCAAGGACGTGGAAATCCATACGAATACCATTCCCGTATCAGGAAAGATACTGTTCACCCAGACCGGCTACCGGGCAAGAGGGAGCGTATCGCGCGACATTGAAGCCGAATTTACCCTTTATGACGTATCGCGAAGCGAAGACAATGCGCACGGGGCAAAGATAGAGGACTGGATTGTCCGTTATTCAGAGCCGGTGGAAAACGGCGATGACCTGCTCCACCAGACAAGCCCCTCCACTGCGGATGAGAATGAACCCAATCCTGAAAACTCAAACAGATAAGCCATGAACATGAAAGATTTATTGAAAGACAAGAACAAGCTGCTGATGGTCATACCCATCCTGTTAGGCATCCTGTTCATTTATGTGTTCTTCCTGCACGGTTCCGGTCAGGAAACGCAGGAATCATCCGATAACCGCACAGCGGAAACCCTGTTGGAACCCGAATCGCGTGTTGCCGAGAAAGCCGCCAACAAAATGGAAGCCTATAAGCAAGACGAAAGGGAGAAACAGGAACAAGCCCGCCTTCAGGAAGCCTCACGTGTCAGAGGTTCTGACTTCTATTTTGAAATGCAGAACCGGGAAGAAAAATATGACGAAGTGACACTTGAACGTATCCGAAGGATGCATAAAGACCCGTATTCAGAAGTCATGGAAGAATACGGTGGAGGAAAAGACGGACGTTTTTCCCGGCAACTGGAAGCCCAACTAAACGGGTTGGAAGATGAAGAAGCCCTGAACGAGATTATCCGGAAAGCCAAGAAAAACGCGCGCATCCGGAAAGACCTTGCAGAATCAAGTGCATACCGTGAAAAGATGTATGAGCGAATTTCCGGGTATGACAAAGAAGAACAAGCATCGGCAAGCCAACCCGTCTCTTCAGACACCATGAACAACCGGGTACAACACGCTCCCATCTATTTGGCTGGAAATGGGAAGCGGATGCGCAGACAACGCTCCGCACTTCCCAAAAGCAGCAACCTTATCAAAGCCTGCATTCACGGAGACCAGACCATTGTCACGGGCAGCACAGTACGGATGCGCCTGTTGGAAGACGTGCATGTATCAGGAATGAAGATACCTGCTAACACGCTGTTCTACGGCACCGCCACATTAGGAGCCAGCCGGTTAGATATTGTCATCAACAACCTGAAAGTCGGCAACAGCATCAACCCAGTCTCTTTCCTTGTTTTCGACAATGATGCGATGGAAGGGCTGAACCTGCCGAACAACATGAAAGCAACAGCGGCCAAACGCATGGAGCAGGGGCTTGTGCAGAACATTGACATGCCGCTCTCCAGTATCGGAACAATGACCAGTGAGGTCACAAGTGCCATCAACGCCACGACACAGATAGCCAAGCAAATCTTGAACATGAGCCTGTCGCAGACCAAAGTACATCTGAAAAGCAACTATATCATGTACATACAGGAAGAAAGCGAGGAATCAAAGCTCAAACGGGAAGCCGTCCAGCAAGAACTGCAAAAGCTATACAGCCAACTGGAGCAGGAGAAAGAGAAAAAGAAGTCTCACCCTTTAAAAACACTCATAGACAAGTTATGACCGACATACTCAACTATCTGTTGGCGCTATCCGCAATTTTCTTCGGCTACCGCATCTATATATCACGAAGGAAGGGGAAAAGTTTCCGAGAAATCCGTCCGCTGACCCTCTCATTCGTTATCTGTGTTCTCCTATTATGGGGAATCACCGTATTCACCGCATTTTTCAATTAAAATCACAGAGACATGAAAAAGATAAAAATCGCATACATGCTGTTCGGATTGCTCTGTTGTCTGTCCGCATCCGCACAAGAGACTGAGACACCCCGGAAAGAGGCAATCACCCAAAAGGACATCCGCATCTCTTTCGACTATGTGAAACACCTTGTCTTTCCCGTACAGGTGTCGGACATTGCCATCGGGAAAGAGAACCTGATACTGGCAGAACGGGTGGAAGAAGCCCCACATATCGTCCGGCTCTCCGCACAGGCCGAGGATTTTGAAGAAGAAACGAACCTTACCGTTGTCTGCATTGACGGAAGCGTCTACACCTATCACGTCACTTACCAGTCCGGCGATAAGACGGACACCTGTCCGGTCATTTATGAAGACAACGGCAAATGGCAGCACCATGACTACCGGGCGGAAGTAAGCGACCTGCACGTCACCGAGTTCTTTTTCCCGGAAGATGTCGTTTACGGTACCCCAGGCAACGAAATGTCATTCAGCCTTTCCACCTACAACAACCAGTTGAAAGTAGTTACAGCACCCGATGCCGTAGCGTATTCCAACCTGTTTGTCATCGACAAGGATATGAACACCTACCATATCACAATCCGGAGAAACGAAACGGCATCCTACACCTATAACTTCGACAACGCGCGCCAATATACGGCTCATGTAGACGTAAATAGCCAAGAAATGGAGAAGTGCATCCGTGAGCTAAGGACAAAAGAACGGAACATTTTCAGTCTGGGTGTCATCAAGAACAAGTTTGAGCTTTCAATGGCCAATCTCTATGTACACAATGATTTCATGTTCTTTGTCTTTGACGTAAGAAACAATTCCCACATTGATTACGACATCGAGTTTGTGAAATGCTTCCAACGTGACCTGAAAAAAAGCAAGAACGCCATCCAGCAGGAAACGGCCATAGACCCCGTTTACCTGAAGGACTTTGAGACCAAAATCAAGGGGAAGAGCCGGAACCGCCTGATACTCGGATTCCAGAAATTCACCATCCCGGATGACAAAGTATTTGAAATCGAGATGTATGAGAGAAACGGCGGACGCCACATGAAGCTCGCTGTATTCAATGAATATATCCTGTCAGCAGAACCCTTATATAAAGAACGCCCATGACCCTGAAAGAAGCACTGGATTCCTATCAGTTTGACAACGTAGGACAATTCAACGGTATTGCCCGTTCACTCGGCTACCAGACCGAATATAAAGATAGCTATTTCCGTTTCCGCAAAGACGGGGAAGAAACCGTCCTGCACATCGACCAGATACGGGCGTTAGCCGGAAGCAAGACCGACGGAAGCATACGTGAACAGTCTAAGGAACGTGTCGCCGGAATTTTCAATAAAGACCGGGCCAACGACCCCGCATACGCTGCTGAACTGGAGCAGAAGGATATCAGCATCATCCGGTGGGAAAACCTGAAAGGGCAGGACAAGGACGGATTCACCGTTATCGACCACCGTCACAAGGTATGCTATACCGGTCAATCCTTATACGAGTACGCCCATAAGAACGGGAATATTCTTGACGGTAAAGGAACAAGACTGGAGAAAGGCATCCTGTCAGATATGATGGAGATTAACGGCAAACAGGGCAAGCTGCGGTTCAGTGAAAACGGCATATCCGTGTTCTACCGTAAAGAGACGCTGACCATTCCCGATAAGATATTAGGGAAAAAGCTCAGCAAGAAAGACAAGGAGCTTCTGCTTGCAGGAGAGATTGTCCCCCTTACGGTCAAGAAAAAAGACCTGATGCTGCAAGTGGATAAAGACTTGAATTCCGTCATCGTCCGTTCCAACCAAGAAATACGGATTCCTGAAACTATCGGACAAACGCCAGAATATCATGGGCATAAACTGACGAAAGCGGACAAATACCTGCTTGCCAACGGACATACGCTTGAAAACATACTGATGCACAGCAAAGAAGGGTATTTCATTGCAGATATCCGGCTGACCGATGACAAGAAAGGCATCCAATTCAGCAACATACAGAGCCTTACACCGTCAAAAGCACAGGAACTGATAAAAGAGATGACACCCAAACTAGGCTCATCCACCCAACGGGATAACCCTAATGAAGAACGTCCGACACGTGACATGGAAGCCGAATTAAAGGAAGCCATCGGAAAAAAAGACTTCGAGAAGCTGCAAAGCCTGAAAGAAGAAGGCTACCGCCCCAGCGAAGAATACATCCGTGGAATCGCTAAGGAAAAAGGACTGGATGAACGTCAGACCGCGTCCGTATACCAGGTATTCGGCATTGCTACCGAAATGAAAAACGAACAGGAAAGCATAGCCCAAAAGCTTTATGAAGCCGCATTGAAAAACGATTTCGTGACGATACAGGAAATACAATCCGGCGGTTACCGGCTGCGCAATGACGATCTCACCCACATGCGTGAATCCGGCGTACAGTCCAACACCCTCATCGCCATACAGAAAATATTCGGGCTAAAAGCCCAAGAAAAGAACATGGGAGACGTGCGACTTGCCAACAGTGCAAAACCGGAAAATGCCAAAGACATGGTACGCCCCATAGCCAGCACCATCAACCGTGCATTCAATGACCTTTAAAAAACAATACAATGGATTACGAAGAACTGGTACAGAAAAATCAGGCAGGAGAAATCAGCGATTTAGAGTTCCTGCTTGCGCAAGATGAACTTGCGCAAGCCTACAAGGAGGCGATGAAAGAAAGCCTTCAGGAGATAAATGACGAGACAGCCCGAAAATGGCTGCTCCAGTATGAAAACGACAAATTATACGGACATGGAGACAGCTGGTGACAAAGCATTGAAACTGTTCGCAGACTTAATGGTAGAGAAAATCCGCCAAGTCGAGGACAACTGGCACAAGCCTTGGCTATCCACCCAAGGTGGAGGATTGCCACAGAACATAGAAGGGCGTGCATACAATGGCGTCAATTCCTTCATGCTGTTTCTACTTTCGGAAAAAATGAATTATTCCCTTCCGGTATATATGACCTTCATGCAAGCGAAGGACAACGGAGTGAATGTCCTGAAAGGAGAAAAGTCATTTCCGGTCATCTATTGGAACTTCTCCATCAAAGACAAGGAAGGGCGGAAAATCACGCTTGACCAATACAGGGCACTGAGCAAGGAAGAGCAGGAACGGTACAAAGTTACCCCTTTCATGAAAACTTACAACGTATTCAACGTGCATCAGACCAACCTGCAAGAAATACACCCGGAGAAATGGGAATCCCTGAAAGAGAAGTTTCAGGCACCGGCCTTAAAGGATGAACAGGGAATGTTTACCATGCCGCTGTTGGACGCTCTGATGCGCGAACAGAAATGGATTTGCCCGATTCAACAACAGGTAGGTGACAAAGCCTATCATGTCCGGGGAGAAAACGGGTACATCGTCATACCGAAAAAAGGTCAGTTCAACAGCGGCGAGAATTTCTATTCGACCCTGCTGCACGAAATGGCACATTCTACCGGGGAACCTGCATACTTGAACCGTGAAAAAGGCAGGATTTTCGGTGACGAAAAATATGCAAGGGAAGAACTGGTAGCCGAACTCACTGCGGCAACCACCGGTCAGACGATGGGCATATCCACCCATATCCGTGAAGAGAATGCCATGTATCTGAAGAACTGGCTTACAGGACTGAAAGAAGATCCGAAATTCATCTATTCACTCCTGTCTGACGTAGGCAAAGCCAGCGGCATGATTCAGGAAGTAAGTCAATCCATGCATCCCTATCTGAGCCAAGAGGAACGCTTTCTGACAGCCGTACTCAAACATGACGGAAAGGAGCTTGAAGATATGAAGAAAGACGGTTTCATTCCTTCGGAAAAAAACATCGAAAGGGCAAAGACGAACGGCATTACGGAAACCGGCAGCGAATTGCTTGCCAGCATCTATGAAATTGCCGTTCCTCCAACGATTGGAGCGGCAACCGTCCATAAAGGTTATGAGCCACAACTCGGATTATAGATTATAAACAACTTAAAAAACAATCATTATGTTTACAGGAGAAATCATCGGTTATGTCGGTGCGGATGCACGCACCAACAAGAACGGGAAAGGATTCAATTTCCACGTATCACACAAATTCAGAAACGCGGACAGTGAAGAACAGACCTTATGGGTATGCTGCTTCGTGAACTTTGAAAGCAAAGTAATGGAATACCTGAAGAAAGGCACGCAAGTCTATGTATGCGGAGATGTCTACGCCGATGTGTTCCATAAAGAGGACGGCAGTCATGTCCCTTCCGTCAGCCTGAATGTCTCGCGCATCGAGCTCTTGGGCAAAGCGGATAAGAAAGAAGAATCAACGGTATCCCAATCTTAACAAGCAGACGATGGAAAGAGAAAAGAAAGACCTGTCATTTATCCTGATTCTGCTCTCCACCCTGATAGGCATCGCCGTACTTTTCCAATGGGCGATAATGAACGGTCTGTATATACCGCACGGCAATCCGTCAATGTGGGAAAAGCTGATGGAGAAAGGCATGATGTTCCGGTTCCTGTACGTCATCCTCATCGGCGGTCTTGCCTTTCTCTTTCCGGTCGGTATGCCAAAAGACGAAAGCCGGAAATGGTTTTATGCCAGCATGACGCTGCTGACCGCTTCGATGTTGGTCATCGGATTCAGCCGTCTTTCCCATTGGTACAACCTGTTCGTTTTCCCATGCCTGTTTGCCGCCTATACCTTGTTGGTCATCAATACCCTTCCATACTTCATCCGCAAGCACGTCAAATCTGAGGAAAGCATCTTCGGTCTGAGCAATGAAGAATCACCATTCTACTTCCGGTTTGAGACAGCGAATGGTCCGCTGACCATCCACAAACCCCAACAGAACATCTATATCGATGGCGGTCCGGGGTCTGGAAAGTCTGAAAGTTGGATAAAAGGCATGATTTACCAGTGTGCTGAACGCAATTATGCCGGATTCATCTATGACTGGGAAGGAGACCCTACCAAAGCCAACTCGCCCATTCTCTCACGCATAGCCTACGGGAGCATCGAGCACTTCAAGAAACAAGGCAGGGAAGTACCCGGCTTCGCCTACATCAACTTCGTGGATATGTCCCGTACAGTCCGGGTGAATGTTCTTTCGCCACGCTACATGTACAAAGGCAACGAATCCCTGTTTATCCGGAACATCATCACGACATTGATGAAGAACCTCGAAGCCAGTTGGAAGGAAAAGACCGACTTTTGGGCTAACAACGCTATCAATTATGTCTATTCAATCGCTTACAAGTGCTTCAAGGAACGTGAGCAAGGCATCTGCACGCTTCCTCATGTCATTGCTTTCGCCTTGTCCGACAGCGACCTTGTGTTTCACTGGCTTTCAGAAGACCCGGAAATCGCTCTGAATATGTCATCCATGCTGACCGCATGGAAACTCGGCGCACAACAGCAGACTGCCGGTGCCGTTTCATCCGCACAGACCCCGCTTGTCCTGCTGAACAACAAGTACATTTTCTGGGTGTTGTCTCCCTTGCCCGAAGAAGAGTTCTCATTGGACATTACCAACAAAGAACATCCTACACTGCTCTGTGTTGGCAATGCTCCAACCATCAAGGAAGCAGTATCTCCGGCAATCTCCTGTATCGGAAGCGTTCTTATGTCGCAGATGAACAATCCGGGAAAGGCAACCAGTGTGTTCATGGTAGACGAATTCCCCACTATCCTCCTGCAAGGGATAGACACCTTTATTGGTACAGCCCGAAAGCACAACGTATCGACCATCCTTGCCGTACAGGATTTCAATCAAGCGATCCGGGATTACGGAGAAAAAAGCGCAAATATCCTAAAAGCCTCCTGCGGAACACAGGCTTACGGCATGACGGGAAACGAGAAGACCGCCAAAGACATTGAAAGCCTTTTAGGAGAACAGAAGGAAGCCCAACAGTCTTATTCTCATCAGGAAAGCGGAAGTGACAGCATGACTGAAAGCCTGCAAAAAGAAAAGGTGTTGAAAGCCCGTGAGGTGGCAGGGCAGTCTGCCGGGCATTTCACAGGTAAAATTGCCGGAGGGAAACCGCCCTATTTCAGCACCCAATTCCAGATGTGCCGGTTTGAGGAACAAGAAATACCCCGTTTCTCTTTCCCCGTCAGGCTTGGAAAGGGAAAGGAGAAACTGGAACTGGAGATACTGGAAGAAATCGTACAGCAGAACTACATCAGAATCATCAGCGATGTGAATGCCATCCTTAACAACGTGGCAGACCGGTTGAAAAACCAAACCGCAAACACAACCAACCAACGGAAACAATAATGAAAATACAAACGAACCATTTAAATTTTTGAAATATGAAAAAGCATTATCAAGCATTCTTAGCGATTTTATGCACAACCTTGTGCATCATGACCTCGTGCAACAGCGAAAACGATCCATCCGTAACAGACAGCGGAAGCATATACCGGGTAGTCGTGGAAGTCAACGGAAACAGCCCTAAAGGGAACCTGCATCTGTATAACCTTGACGGAGTAGCGTTCAGGAACGAGCAGACCGGAGAACGGACGGAGCAAGTCAATGAGAGTTTCACCAGCCGGACGTCTTACGTCACAGACGGAAAGGTCTGCAAAATCACAGCACAAGGCATCCTGTATTCAAAAGAAGATGCGACGCTTACCATGAACGTGTATAAAGACGGAGAGACGGTATTCAGTCAATCCAAACAGCTGACTGCTGTTCCGGGTACAGACACAACCATTGATTTGGTGTACAGCACTGTAAAATAAATAGCCATGCCTCTGTCCGATAACTATCCATATCGGACAGAGGCGCAACGCCTACTGCATGAATTGATACAGCTTGAGAAATCTTTCCATATATCTAAAAAAACATACGCAATGCTTTTCTACCTAAAAGATATTTATTATCTTTGTGAAAGATAATTTTTCTCATTTATAATAATTAGAAGAAACAAATGAAATTCGACAGATTCATAGACAGGCAGGATTCGTTGGAACGGATAAAAGAGGCATTGCAACGGCAGCATCCGCAGTTCATTGTCATTTATGGGAGAAGGCGTATCGGGAAGTCTACGCTCATTAAGGAAATCCTGACGGGCAATGACGTGTATTTTCTCAGTGACCAGACCAATGAAGCCAACCAGCGTATGCTGTTTGCCAAGTCCATATCCGACATCATTCCCCGTTTTGACAAGATGGTTTACCCGGATTGGGAAACGCTGCTGTTGGAACTAAACGAACGTATAAGCAAACGTATCGTAGTCTGTCTGGATGAGTTTCCTTATATGGTCAAAAGCTGTGCCGCACTTCCATCTGTCATCCAAAAGCTGCTGAATGGAAGAACACTCAGATTCGACCTGATTATCTGCGGTTCTTCGCAACAACTGATGCAGGGATATGTGCTGGACAGGAAAGAACCGCTATACGGACTGGCTGATGAGATTATCAAACTGGCTCCTATACCCGTCCCGTACATCTGTCAGGCATTGGGTGTGGATGAAACAACCGCTGTGGAAGAATACGCCGTTTGGGGCGGGATTCCCAGATATTGGGAACTGAGAGCCGATTACCCGGATCAGGGCACTGCCATAAGAAGATTGATTTTAGACACCAAGGGAATTTTGGCGGAAGAACCCCAAAGGCTGCTCCGGGATGACCTTCGCGACACGGTGCAGACCTCCACCATCCTTTCCATTATCGGCAACGGAGTGAACAGGATTACCGAGATTGCGGCACGTGCCGGAAAAGAAGCCACCCAAATATCCGAACCGTTAAGCAAGCTCCGTGAATTGGGGTATGTCAGACGGGAAGTGCCATTCGGCGAGAGCGAGAAAAAAAGCAAGAAAGGCATCTACCGCATCAACGACAACATGCTGCAATTCTATTACCGGTTTGTCGCGCCACACCGTTCCATCCTTGAATTGGGGCGTGTCGATCGGGTCATGAGCCTCGTTGAATCGCAGTTCAACCAATATGCCGGCGACTGTTGGGAACATCTCTGCCGCCAGTTCGTGAGCGGCAATGAGATTGACGGAATCGCATACGGCATGGCTTCCAGATGGTGGGGGAAAATATTCCCGGATGACAGCAAGGCAGGGAAGATGGCTGAACTGGATGTCGTGGCTGAATCCTTTGACAAGAGGCACATCCTTATCGGAGAGTGCAAATGGACGGGTGGGGAAGATGCCCAAAGACTGCTCCACGACTTATCCGAAAAAGCCCGGTGCCTCCCGTTCGTCAAGGACAATCAGGAAGTGCATTTCGTCCTGTTTCTGAAACGGGAACCTGTACACAAAGAATCCGTCCGCTATTTCCTGCCGGAAGATATTCTAAAGAGTCTCTAATCCTACAACACCAACAAGATGAAAGTAGACTTCAATCAGATAAAGACCGCCATTTCCTTACCGGATTTCCTGTTGCAATTGGGATGGAAGTTCGTCAGCGGATCGTCAAATGCCTGCCCGAAGATGAGCAACGGCACACACACGATTGTCATCAAGCGCAACGCACAGAACCAGTACACCTATTGGGATGTACACAGTGACAGCATTCGTGGCAGAAGCATCCTTGACTTCATGCAGGAACACCTGTTTGAAACGACCGGGAAAAGACCGTCATTGCGAGAGGTAGGGGAGATACTACAGAAATATATAAACACCAACCGGATTGTCACGCCCGAACAAAGCAGGTATGATGTAGGAAAAACTTCCATGAACATGAATGAACTGCAATTCTATCTGAACCAACTGAGACCTTACAGCGGCAATTACCTTCAGAAAAGAGGCATCAGGAAAGAAAGCATCGAGAGCAAAGTGTTTCAGAACACCTTCTTCATCCGCGAAGTGCGGAACAAAGGAAGCGTCTACTGGAATGTCTGCGTAAAAATGTACAGCGAAAGGGGAGTGGAAGCCATCTCCCAGCGGAACGAAAACTTCAAGGGCATTATCGGCGGAAAGTTCGACTGTCTTGCCACAAGCTCACACGACAAAAGCCGTCCGATTGACATCCTGTATATAGGTGAATCCATCATTGACTGCATTTCGCATTACCAGTTGAAACACGAAAATACACCGCTGAACCTCGTATATGTATCTACCGAAGGTACACTGACCGAAGGGCAGATGCGTCTGCTCCGCATCATCCTTGACAAAAATGAAGTGAAGGCGATGCGCACGATATTCGACAACGACAAGCAAGGGTATAAGTACACCCTATGGATGCAGCGTTACTTCTATGGGAAAGACATCGACACGGAAAGCATGAGCACAGCGGAACTGGCGGCAGAGGTGGCGATGTTGGATAGTGCGGAACTGCCGGAACACAAGGACTGGAATGATGACTTGAAAATCGCCTATAACAAAAATAGATGAATAAATACCTATTTCGCCAAAATAAAAAGTACATTAAGAACTCTGCCGTGTACGTGACGAACAAAAGACTTTCGGAAAAATACACGTGAATACAGAATTTCAGTAAAAGGTAACAACAGCCCATTAAATAAAATGGGTTGTCGTTACCTTTTTATTACATATTATAATTTATTAAACCAAAGAGCTAGACTAACAAAATATATAGAATCTGTATTGTTAGCTTTGATATCAAAGCTATAATTGTTAAACAAATAATCCTCCAATGATTTTAGTTCGTCAATAGTTATATTAGGTGCATGAGAGACATTAAAACTTATTTCCTTAATTTTACCTTCTTCATCAAGATAAAAATCAATCAAAACTGCATCTTTTGTTTTCTTCAATGAAGTTATTCTCTCATTTGAAAAAACTAACTTTGCCACATTGTTAATGTTTTCCTTTGGGTTGGCAGTAAAACGGCTTTTATTTATAAAATTTGTTTTACTAATTACATTTGAAGCCTTATATACCATTGAAGGAGTTACGGTATACGCTTCTCCTTTTACCATAACTTTTCTTGCGTTTTGACCATAACTATAATTGCACCCCAAAATGAATGTAGTCAAAAAAAGAAATATTTTAAATAAACCCAAACTTTTCATACTCTTTTATTTTAAAGTTTATTATAAATAAAATCAATCAATATAGGATTTCCTCATTTCCGCAACTCTTTTATCCTCTCATGACACGACAGTTTTTTTGCGATT
>ERZ827181.983-NODE-983-length-34828-cov-3.729819_pt1 | contig 34828 bp, 28 predicted proteins | sample MGYA00519778_ERZ827181 | MGnify/ENA primary metagenome ERZ827181 (study PRJEB31778, sample SAMEA3449273) | human gut metagenome | biome: human gut; feature: human-associated habitat; material: faeces | place: United Kingdom | collected 2010/2012 ...
TGCTATTCAACGTAGCATTTCATACAGCCTCTACCTTATTGCTATACAAGACATCCCAAAAATTCCTGAGAAATGAGCTATGCAAAATAATTGCTATTTTATGGGGCTTCAACTTGATCTCTATTTGGATTAATGTAAGTGGTTTAAAAGAAACCGTATTCTTGTTTTTCATCATATTCACTACTTACCATCTTTACGGATTTTATACAAAGAAAAGTATATACCACTTGAGCATTTTCTTGATAGGAGTATTTATTGTAGCATTATTTCGGATTTACTTGTCTGTATTCTTTATCACGATATTGCTACTGATGTTTTTTCCAAAAACATTTTATGCGAAATATACTCCGCTCATTTGGGCAATTATAATTATAGTTATCATAAATTTCGTAACTGTGTTTTCTTACTTTTTCCCGGTTTTGCAATACGTGTATGATATTGGGCAAACCCGAAACGAGACTTCTGGAATTCAAGGTGTCGTTAGCATCATCTTTCCTATTATCGGGCCATTCCCCGCATTTTTAGTGAGTCAAAGTGAAAACTCAAATCTTAACACATTCTTTTTCTCTACCTTTTCATTCATAAAAATGGTATTCAGCATTTTTGGAATCTACGGGATATATTATATCGTTAAAAAAAAGGTAACAGACCTATATCCGATGGTTACTTTCTTCATACTTAACACTCTATTAGTTGTTATTACCGGGTTTGAATTACATTACAGATTTATTTATTGCGCACTACCCCTATTTATCGTAATCATGATCTATGGTCTTGATCAATGCGTACAAGCTAATAAAAAAATATATAGACAAATCCTTCCTATATTTTTAATATTTTGTACATTGGTTGCGTATCTGTACAATTGTCGATAATACTGATAATGTAATGAATACAAAAATATGCCAGAAAGTCTTAACAGTAGGCCCTATAGATTCTAAGGGAGGGATATCTGCTGTCATGCATTCATATGCGAGAATCATGACCCCATTTGACTGTGTTTCCACCTATACTGCTGCTTCGAAAGCAAAAAAATGGAAACTTATGATATCAGCGTGTCTACAAGTCGCTTTCCAATGTGGAATAAAACGAAAAAAAATCGTTCACCTACATAGTGCTGCTTTCAATAGTTTTCAAAGAAAGAAAATATTGGCCGCTATTGCTCGATTTTTTGGAGCCAAGACGATTTTTCACATTCACAACGGCGAATTCGATCTTTTTGCTTTGAAATACGGAACTGAAAAATGCCGGAGAATACTTTGCAAAAATGCTGCTGTAATTGCCCTTTCTGACTTTTGGAAGAAAAAAATGGAAGAAGTTATTGGATTAGACAATATTGTTGTAATTAATAACATCGTCAATACTCCAACTTATCCTCTAAAGTCTCCCCATAGGGGAAAAATTAACATTCTTTTCCTGGGCATTATCTGCCACGACAAAGGCATTTTTGATTTAGTAGAAACTATCGCTGAGAAGCGCGATTATTACAAAAACCACATCACACTGACCATTGGAGGAAAAGGCGAAATAGACAAACTAAATGCGCTCATAAGACAGCATCACCTAGAAGATTTTATTAAATTTGTTGGCTGGGTAGAAGGAAATGAAAAGGAACTATTGATTCGTGATTCGGATATATACGTATTACCCTCTTACCACGAAGGGATGCCAGTCTCTATTCTGGAAGCCATGTCTTACGGGAAACCCATAGTAGCTACACATGTTGGAAGCATTCCAGAAATCGTACACGACGGAGAGAACGGATATTTGATTACCCCTGGAGATAGAATAGGACTGGATAAGGCTCTACATGAACTCATCAATTGTCCAGACAAATTAAATGCCATGGGAAATACATCATTGAAATTAGTAGCCCCTTATTTAGATAAATCTATAGAAAAACAATTAGAAACTCTTTACAATAAGATATTAAACACATGAAAACATTGCTTCTGTTAACCTATCTGACAAAATATCAAATATGAAATAAGGACCATTCCATGATGCATAATGACCTAAAATATTAATCAAAAATTCTAAAGTATCCATACAATGGGGAATAAACAGAAGAAATATTCAACAAACTATCTCAACAAATAAGGCTGCCTGTCTGCTTCTTAAAAACAAATAATAATGCATATCCCTAGACTCCTGCATTGATCGCATGCTAGGTCAAGTCATCATCGCAAAAACACTCAACGAAAAAGATAAACAATCTAAAAAATATTTAAACAATAGCCTCATAATGCCCATAAATAAACCTTACGCAATGATCAACGGTGTAAGAACGTTGAAATTCGATGGATTCGATGATATAATACAATGTGCACTCCAAACACAGGCAATCTTGGTAGCCCTTAATTCTGATAAACTATACTATAGTGACCCCAGACTAAAACAGATTATCAACAATAACATCGGATATTGCGATGGTGTTGGTGCCGTATGGGCTTTGAGTAAGAAAGGAGTTAAAGGTGCAGTAAAAATAGCAGGATGTGAACTTTGGTTAGAAATCATCAAACGCTATCCCACAAAAAAATATTATCTGATAGGAGCTGAAGAAACTGTAATTGTAGAAGTAGTCAAGAGGCTAAAATTAGAATTTCCACATATTAATATTGTTGGGTTTCGAAATGGATTTTTAAAATCAGAAAAAGAAAAAGAAACGCTAATAAAAAATATTGTAACCCAACAGCCCGACTTTGTATTTGTAGCTATGGGATCTCCTAAACAAGAATATATACTGGAAGAAATACATAAAATCTATCCTGTTCCTATGATGGGATTAGGTGGAAGTTTCAATGTTTTTTCTGGAAAAGCAAAACGCGCACCTAAATGGATGATCACTATGAAAATGGAAACTCTGTATCGATATTTATTTAACAAGATCAGTTTTAAGCGAATAAAAAGTGATTTCAAATTTATGTATATGCTAATATCCAATAAGTTATAATGAATACCATTATAAGTTCTACATATAATAATAGTGAATTTCTGGAATTCATAAAAAATCTCAATCCGAAAACTGGAGAATACACATTAGCTCACAATCCTGTTATTCCCAAATTATTGCAAAGAATTTTCGGATATTCTCCATGCTATATCCGTTATGTTGATGACGCAACTGGAGAACTAATAGGCTTTATGAATGGAGTGACATTCAATGGGAAATTTATATCTATGCCTCATTTTTCTTATGGAGGAGTGGCCTGCAAAAATTCGAACATTGCTACAGAAATCGAACAAAATATCAAAGGCCATTTTGAAATACGTTCATTCCATCACTCGTCCAAATATTCCTCTGATAAAAAAGTTACTGCATATTTAGACCTTTCTGGAGGGGAAGACAGTATATTCCCCTTACTAAAATATAATATACGCCGCCAAATCCGTATCGCTACAGAAAATAACATTACTGTCAAGCGAGGTAAAAAAGAATTGTTGGACGATTTCTTGAAAGTTTATTATCAAAATATGACTCGCTTAGGATCGCCTCCACAGCCTCGACATTTCTTTTCGACATTACTAGATGGATGGGAAAATGGTGAAGCTACTATTTTCTGCTCGTATTATCGCAATAAACCTGTTGGGGGATGTTTTTTGCTGTCTTTTGGAGATATTATTGAAAATTGTTGGGCAGGGACATTATATGAATATAATAAAATATTCGTCCCCTATTTGGTATATAGTGAAATCATTAAATATTCTATTCGAGAAGGATATCGAATATTTTCTTTTGGAAGAAGTTCGAAAGAAGGTGGAACTCTTGGATTTAAAAAGCATTGGAAACCTGAAATCATCCAACTGTACTTCAATTATTCTTCGCCATTAAAAGAGAATTTAAAAGATAACCAATCGCTTCGATTTCTCTATAGAAAAACCGTTCCCCTTTGGGTTAATATTTGGATTGGAAAACTTTTAACAAAATATATTTATTAATCTGAGTCAAAGAACATATGAATATCCTCACATTCGATGTAGAAGAATGGTTCCACTTGTTAGACAATGATTCTACTAATACCGAAAAACAATGGAACAATTATCCACCTCGTATCTACGAGAACATGGATCGAATATTTGATATTCTAGAAAAAACCAATACTCGAGCTACCTTTTTCATCATAGGATGGATAGCCAAGAAATATCCCGATATCGTCCGCCGGATTGCGGACAAATACGAAATAGGGTCACATACGATGAATCATCAACTAATTTGGAAACAAGGTAAAGAATCCTTCCAGAAGGATTTACAAACATCCTTAAAATTATTGGAAGATATCACTGGGAAACCTGTCAAATATTTTCGGGCTCCTGGCTTTTCCATACGCCAAACTGAACCATGGGCATTTGAGGTCTTATCCGAAAATGGCATTGAAATCGATTGTTCTGTATTCCCTGCTATTCATGCTCACGGGGGAATGCCCACTTACAGTCAAGCTATTCCCAGCATAATTAAGTATAATGGATGTTTGATTCGAGAATTCCCTATAAGCATCAAAAAAATAGCCGGAAAAAACATTGTCTTTTCCGGTGGAGGATACTTTCGACTCTTTCCCTACTCACTAATTAAAAAATGGAGCCGAGAACAATCATATATAATGAGCTACATTCATCCGCGAGATCTCGACGAAAATCAACCTATGATACAAGACTTATCCTTATCCCGAAAATTTAAATCTTACATAGGTATAAAAAATGCTAAAACTAAATTATTAAGATATCTAACTGACATAAAATTTGTCGATATCGCTACAGCCGCAAAAATGGTTGAATGGAATAAAGTTCCTGTAATTTGTTTGGATTAACCTTTTAAACTTTCAGACAAACATGTATCTTGCCGATAAATTAAAAAAATGAAAGGAATCGTCCTGGCCGGAGGCAGCGGTACCCGTCTGTATCCCATCACCAAAGGGGTCAGCAAACAACTGTTGCCCGTTTTCGACAAACCGATGATCTACTACCCCCTGTCGGTACTGATGCTCTGCGGCATCCGGGAAATTTTGATCATCACCACACCGGAAGACCAGGCTGCATTCCGCCGTTTGTTGGGAGACGGGCACTCGCTGGGTTTGCAGTTGGAATACGCCGTACAACCCGCCCCTGAAGGTCTGGCACAGGCTTTTCTGATCGGACGCGAATTTATCGGCAACGACAGCGTATGCCTAATCCTGGGCGACAACCTCTTTCACGGGCAAAGTTTCTCCGCCATGCTCCGCGAGGCGGTCCGCACCGCCGAAGACCAGCAGAAAGCTACCGTATTCGGCTACTACGTATCAGACCCGCAGCGATACGGCGTAGTGGAATTCGACCAAAGCGGCAACGCTGTATCCATCGAGGAAAAACCCGAACACCCCAAATCGAATTATGCCGTGGTAGGCCTTTACTTTTATCCCAACCGAGTGGTAAAAGTTGCCGGACAAGTAAAGCCCTCGGCGCGGGGAGAACTCGAAATCACGAGCGTAAACCAAGCCTTCCTGCAGGACGGGCAACTGAAAGTGCAACTGCTGGGACGCGGGTTCGCATGGCTGGATACCGGCACGTTCGACAGCTTGTCGGAGGCTTCGACTTTCGTGGAAACGATCGAAAAACGACAAGGCCTCAAGATCGCCTGCCTCGAGGAGATCGCCTACAACCAAGGATGGATCTCGCGCGAAGCCCTGCGCGAGGCCGCTGCACCGATGGCCAAAAACAGCTATGGACGATACCTGCTCGATCTGGCCGAAAAATAATCCGACGAAAGCTATGGAGATCATCGAAACCGACATAAAAGACGTACTGGTGCTGCGTCCCCGAGTATTCGAGGATGCACGGGGATATTTTCTGGAGAGTTACAACCAGGAGGTCTTCGACCGGGCGGTAGGCCGCCCTATCCGTTTCGTGCAGGACAACCTCTCCCGCTCTTCGTATGGCGTGGTGCGGGGATTGCACTTCCAGCAAAGCCCTCATGCGCAGTCCAAACTGGTCAGCGTCGTTTCGGGACGGGTATTGGACGTAGCGGTGGACATCCGGAGGGGTTCGCCTACATTCGGACGACACGTGGCGGTGGAACTCTCGGACGAAAATCACCTGCAACTGTTCATCCCCCGCGGTTTTGCGCACGGATTTGCCGTATTGAGCCCGCAGGCCGTCTTTACGTACAAGTGCGACAATTTTTACGCTCCGCAAAGCGAAGCCGGCATTGCCTTCGACGATCCCGCTCTGGGCATCGATTGGCACGTGCCGACTGGCGATGCGATCCTCTCGGAAAAAGACCGGCTTCATCCGGTGTTGGAACATGCCAAATGCTTCGATGACAACGAACCGCTCTACTGAAGTGAAATTATTGGTAACCGGCGCAAACGGACAACTGGGGCGCTCGCTGCAAAAGATCAGCCCCGACTATCCGCAATACGAGTATCTTTTCACCGATATGCCCGAAGTGGACATTACGGACAAAGCGCACGTCTCCCGCCTGGTAAAAGAACAAGGTATCGACCTGATCGTCAATTGCGCAGCCTATACGGCGGTAGATCGGGCGGAGAGCGAACCGGAACTCGCCGAGCGGATCAACGCCTTCGGCCCGGCTGTTCTGGCCCAGATTGCCGTTGAAAACCACATCGGGGTGATCCACATCTCCACCGACTATGTATTCCCCGGCACGGGCAACCGTCCGCTGAAGGAAGACGATGTGCCGGATCCCCGCAGCGTCTACGGGCGTACCAAATGGGAAGGGGAAAAAGCACTCGAGGCCTCGGGATGCAATGCGACGATCCTCCGCACGGCATGGCTCTACTCGGAATTTGGGAACAACTTCGTCAAAACCATGCTCCGGCTCGGAAAACAACGTCCCGAAGTATCGGTGGTATGCGACCAAATCGGGTCGCCGACCTATGCCGAAGATTTGGCCCGCGCCATCCTGCTGTTGGCCGGAAAGCCCTCGAAAGGGTTCCGAAGGTATCATTACACGGACCGGGGAGAGGTCAGCTGGTACGATTTTGCCCGAACCATCTTTGAACTGTACGACCTGAAAACTCCAGTAAAAGCCATCCGAACGGGAGAATATCCCTCCGTAGCCCCAAGACCTGCCTACAGCGTACTCTCGAACGAAAAAATACAAAGGGAAGGCATCCCCGTCCCCCTGTGGAAGGATTCGCTGCGGCGGTGCCTGGAAACGATCAAACAACAAGAAAGATGAAGGAAAAACGCCATATCCTCATCACCGGAGGCGCCGGTTTTATCGGCTCCCACGTGGTGCGTCTGTTTGTCAACAAATATCCCGACTACCACATTGTCAACCTGGACAAACTGACCTATGCCGGCAATCTGGCCAACCTGAAGGACATCGAAAAAGCCCCGAACTACACATTTGTAAAAGCCGACATCTGCGATTTTGAAACGATCCTCTCGCTGCTGCAGCAGCACCGCATCGACGGCATCATCCACCTGGCGGCCGAAAGCCACGTGGACCGCTCGATCAAGGATCCGTTCACCTTTGCCCGCACGAACGTCCTGGGCACCTTGAGCCTCCTCCAGGCAGCGAAACTCTACTGGGAATCCCTCCCGGAAGGCTACCAGGGGAAGCGTTTCTACCACATCTCGACCGACGAGGTTTACGGAGCGCTGGAACTGACCCATCCGGAAGGCATCAAGCCGCCTTTTACCACCACAGCTTCCTCGTCGCAGCATCACTTGGCCTATGGGGACAAGTTCTTTTACGAAGATACCCCGTACCAGCCCCACAGCCCGTATTCGGCTTCGAAAGCCTCGTCCGATCATTTCGTGCGGGCTTTTCACGATACTTACGGCATGCCGACGGTGGTTACCAACTGTTCGAACAACTACGGGCCGTACCAGTTCCCCGAAAAACTCATCCCGCTTTTCATCAACAACATCCGCCACGGAAAGCCGCTGCCCGTCTATGGGAAAGGTGAAAATGTGCGCGACTGGCTCTACGTCGAGGACCATGCGCGGGCCATCGATCTGATCTTCCACCAGGGGAAAACGGCCGATACGTACAACATCGGGGGCTTTAACGAGTGGAAAAACATCGACCTGATCCGCGTGCTCATCCGCACGGTCGATCGTTTGCTGGGGAATGCGCCAGGGACGAGCGAACACCTGATCACCTACGTGACCGACCGGGCCGGACACGACCTGCGCTATGCGATCGATTCGACCAAACTGCAGAGGGAACTGGGCTGGGAGCCTTCCCTGCAATTCGAAGAGGGGATCGAAAAGACGGTTCGCTGGTATCTGGACAACCAGCAGTGGCTCGACCAGGTAACCAGCGGAGAGTATCAGAACTACTACCGGAAGATGTACGGGACGAAAGCATAAGCCATCCTTCCTCACGGAAAAAAACAAGTCTGACCTCCCTATGGAAACTCCGGACTCTCCGATGGAAAAAGGCTACCTGCAGGTCTATACCGGCAATGGGAAAGGCAAGACCACGGCAGCCTTCGGCCTGGCGCTGCGCGCGGCACTGGCCGGTAAGCGTGTATTCGTGGGACAGTTCGTCAAGAGCATGCGCTACCACGAGACCGGGATCGAATCGCTCCTTCCCCGGATCCACACCGAACAGTTCGGCCGAGGTTGCTTTCTGGACCGATCAGCCAAAGAAGAAGACCGTGTAGCTGCTCGGGAAGGTTGGAACCGCTGCCGGGAAGCTCTCACGGGGGAAACCTACGATCTGGTGATCCTCGACGAACTGAACATCGCCCTGCATTTCGGGTTGCTGGATGTGCAGCAGATCATCGAGGGCTTGAAGGGACGCGGGGCGCATGTAGAAGCAGTCGTTACCGGGCGATATGCTCCCCAAGCGCTCATTGACGCGGCCGACTTGGTAACCGAGATGACCGAAGTAAAACATTACTACCGCAAGGGCGTGGAGAGCCGCGAGGGTATCGAGCGGTAACTTTACAGACGGGCAAGCTATTTCAAGGCAATATCGAAAATGACGCATCTGAAGTTTTTCGAGGACATGTTGCCAAAATAAACACTATTTTCCTTCAAACAATCGGCATTTGAATATATTTTTCTACATTTACCATCAGTTACCATTGTTCATATGTTCCTGCTCCGAGATTAGTCACATACATTTTTGAAAGAAATGAAATCGCTGATCTGTTTAGGTACTTTGTTGCTATTTGCATGTACATCCCCATCGGTCAAATCGGACCTAGCCGATGAAAACCGAAAGGTGATTGACAGTACCATTCGAGCTACCCCGGGAATAGATTCTTTATCCATCGTGTTGGATAGTTTCAAAAATGACGGTAACAAGTATGGAATGATGCGGGCCTGCTTCGAACTGGGCAAACGTTATCGGGAAACATCCCAATTTGACAAAGCCAACACCCATCATCGGCAAGCATTGGACTTGGCGGAACAGCTTTGCGACACCATTGGAATCATACAGATATGCAATCAGATCGGAACCAATTTCCGCCGGATGGGTATCATGGACGAAGCCTCTACCTACCATTACAAGGCACTTGCATTGTGCGAACAATACAGGGATAAAAGTTCCGATGTGGCGTTAAAAAGCCGGGTGGTCTCCCTCAATGGTATCGGGAACGTACATTTGTCGATGGAAAACTACAATGCGGCAATAACCGCTTTCCGTCAAGCCTTGGCCGGGGAGCGGAAGCTGGACAGCGAGGTGGGACAGGCGATCAACTATGCCAATATCGGAGCAATATTTGAAAAGCAAGGAATCATCGACTCGGCCTGGATCTATTACCGACATTCCATGCTGCACAATCAGGCAGCTCGTTCCAACCTCGGAATCTCTTTGTGCCATGCCTATTTCGGCAATTTATTGGAAAAGGACAAAAAATGGGATGATGCCATACAGGAATATAGGAGCGCCTATGACCTGATGGAGAAAAGCCAGGACCGATGGCACTGGATGGAGTCATGCATCGCTTTAGCGCGTGTCAATATAAGCAAGGGAGACATGGTTTCCGCAAAAAAGTATTTGACACGTGCCTCCCATACGGCTAAAGAGATACGATCTCGGGAACATTTACGCGAAGTCTATTGGCTGAATTACCTCTATTACGAAAAATTAGGCAATTGCCCAAAAGCCTTTGAAAATTACAAACTTAGCAGAGAATATGCCGATAGTATCAGCAGTGAAGAAAATACAGCCCATTTACAAAACATCAGAGTCAATTTCGAAAAAGAGAAAAGTTCCAGAGAACTGGCGTTGATCCAGGAGAATTACCGAATGGAACAGCGGACCAAAAATATCATACTGTTCGCGGGCATTTCCATTTTGCTGCTGACGATAATTATAATCGGTTTCTTGCTCTATGTGGTGCGCATAAAATCCAAAACGCAGAAAATCATGCGACACATGGAAGGCGTGCGCAGTAAGTTTTTTACGAATATCACCCATGAATTCCGCACTCCGTTGACGGTCATTCTCGGACTAGCCAACCGGTTGTCCGAGAAAATGGAGAAAGATCAGGAATCCAGCGCCTCCTTACAAACCATCATCCGCCAGGGTGACCACCTTCTGAATCTGGTCAACCAGTTGTTGAACATATCCAAGGTTCGTTCCTCGATAGAAGAACCGGATTGGCGTACGGGAGACATCGTGGCCTTTATCCGGATGATCGTGGAAAATTTCCAGATATTCGCCCAGCAAAAACACCTCAATCTGATTTTCGTACCACAACAAACCTTTATTCAAGCTGATTTCGTCCCTGAGTACTTCCGTAAGATCATGCACAACCTCTTATCCAATGCTCTAAAATATACGCCGAAAGGAGGACATATCTACATTACGGCCACCCGGGAAAGAAATAACATAGTCATTCAGATCGCCGATTCAGGAAAGGGAATCGACAAGGAGGATTTACCGCATATTTTTGAGACATTTTATCAAGGACATAATTCCTGCATGGACATGGGGACCGGAGTCGGGCTGTCACTTGCCAAGCAGATGGTGGAAACGATGGGAGGGGAGATTACTGTCAAAAGTGCGATCGACAAAGGCACCGTCTTCTTCGTTACATTGCCCTTAAAGCATGGAACTTCCCAGTGGAAAGAATGGGTTCCCGGTGAATCTGATAAAAACGTTATTCCCCCCGCTGCAATACCTCATCCGGTTCTTCAGGAGACAGAACCATCCAATCCGGATACTCCAACAATCCTACTTGTGGAGGATAATCAAGATGTTGCATTCTACATTGGAGGCCTGCTTAAAGGCCGTTATCGGTTACTTTATGCCCGTGAGGGAAAAGAGGGGTTGGAAAAAGCAATAGAATATATGCCAGACTTGATTCTGACCGACCTGATGATGCCTGTCATGAATGGATTTGACCTGTGTCGGGAAATACGCAATTCTATTGTTTTGAACCACATCCCCATCATTATCATCACGGCCAAAAGCGAGGATCTGGACAAAGTGCAAGGACTAGAAGCTGGTGCGGACGCTTATCTGCTCAAACCGTTCAATACAGACGAACTCTATGTGCGGATTGACAAACTGCTGGAACAGCGAAAGATTTTGAGGGAAAAATACTCCCATGCCTTGCGCAACAATTGCACGGAAACGGTCAAGCTACTTCCCGCCGATCAGGCCTTCATCGATCGGTTGACAGATATTATCTATTCCCAAATATCTGACACATCTCTCAATTCCAACAAGATAGCCGAAAGAATGTGCATGAGCAGGTCTCAACTCAACCGGAAAGTACGTGTGATTACAGGCAGCAATACCACTGTCTATATCCTACATGTACGCATGGAAAAAGCCAAACGAATGCTATCGTCTAACGATATGCCCATCGGAGATATTGCCATGCAGTGCGGCTTCGAGGATTCCGGTTATTTCGGCCGCGTTTTCAAGCAGACATTCCACATGACTCCTTCCCAGTACCGCAAAAAGCCCCATATAGACTGACATCCCTATTTATTGCACAAAGGCGTATTCCTGCAGGAATACGCCTTTTTTATTTCTTTTGCCAGGAATAGGATAAACAAATCCCTTTAAATCAAATAATTATTGATTTTATATGCGCCGAAAATCCGATTTAGAATCGGTAAAAATGCGTGTATAATCTGGTTTTATGCGTCATAAGTCCAAACCTCCAACTGGGCTCGTATCTACATTTGTTGCGTACAAATCTTATTGGCTTATGAAAAACGATGAACAAAACGGTCTATCCTATCATCGGATACAAAGGCTGATCAAAGAACAAATAGATCGTATCGAACATGAGACCGATGCGAAAACTGACGAAAGAGTGTACAGAGATAACCTCGCTAAATGCAGCTTTATTGCCATAATCAAAAGATTCTGGAGCATGAAATGCCTGCGTTTACACAAAAAACGGCGAAAGTCAAATCAGACCGACTGAACAAACCCGTCTCCAAAATTGTTGACCTAAAATCTAAAACTACCAACATATCCCCCTCAACATTACGATGAGCGGGCCGAATAAATGAAATCATGAAACAACCCGAACTACCGTGCCGGTATATTGTTTCTGATGGATTACAAACCTTGATCGCAGAATAATTGCTACAACATCATTTGTCCCATGAAACAATCCATACGACATCTGCTTTTCTTGACAGCCCTCACGCTTTCTGCCGGAAGTGTCATGGCACAAGGCGAATCGCACAAAAGCCGCATCCCCGAGCGCACAGCTTTTGACAATATAAGTATTGGCATCGAGGCCTCTACATCCGGCTTTGGTCTTTCGGTAGCTACACCCCTCCATCGTGCCTTTACCTTGCGCGGAGGGTTCAACGTGCTCCCCTTCTGGTACAATTACACCTACGACGATTTCGATCCGATCACGGTAGACGGTACCGAAGCAGCCGTTCCCGCCCTCGGACTGAAAGCCACCTCAAAGATGTACACGGGTCACCTGATCGTCGATTGGGTCCCTTTCCGTCGCGGCACCTCCACGTTCTTCATCGCCGCCGGCCTCTATTTCGGCGGTAGCAGACTGCTCGACGTGACAGGACGCCTCGACCCTGCACAATTGGCTGCAGCAGGCATTCCGGCCGACCAGATCGGTAACATCCGCTTGGATGTAGGCGGCACGACGATCGCTCCGAACAGCGACGGATCGGTCGAGGCCCAACTTGAGGTCAACTCCATACGCCCTTACGTAGGATTGGGCGTCGGCCGTGCCATCCCCCGCGGCCGGGTAGGATTCCGTGCCGAAGCGGGAGCTATCTTCCACGGAAAACCGTCGGTCGCCTCACCCAATATCGTGGGACAGTCCCCGGAAAACGAGTTGGACGGATTCAACAAGTTTATCAGCAAATGGAAAGTGTATCCCGTAGTGTCGCTGAAGATGAACATCAAAATAGCCAAAGATTAAGACCATTCATTACAATATCAATCTAAAACATCAAACACAATGATCGAAGAACTGTTAAAAGAAATTCGTCAGGCGAGCGAGGCTCTCCTGGCCAACGGAAAGCTCCAGAGCGAGCGTGGCAACAAAGCAGCCGGGGGACGCGCCCGCAAGGCCTCCCTGGAACTGGAACGACTGACAAAAACCTTCCGCAAGGCTAGTCTGGCAGCAGCTAAAAAGTAGAAACTGAGTTAAACAGCAGATAAAACCTCCCATTCTATGAAACTATTCTCTGCACTTTTTACCACAGCGGCCCTGTTGTCCCTCTCCGGCACACAGGACCTTGCGGCCCAGGTTCAACCTGACGGCCGCCCAGCCGTCGATAAAGAAAAGACGGAGAGCAGACACGAGATCGTCCCGTATATCCGGGGCGGTATATCGACCCTGCAGTACGATATAGATAACGGCAGCCGCTCGTCCGGATTCGGGGTTGGCGTCGGTGTGAATTACGTCTGGTTCTTCCAACCCCGTTGGGGCTTGCAGACCGGTATCGAATGGCAGAGCTACAACACCAGTGCACGGCTGAACCCGCAGGAATTCAGACAAACATTACAGTATGAAGATTTTGGTTCCCAGGGATTATACCAGATGGACTTTGTCAGCAATGTAAAGAATTTCCATGAAAAACAGCGTGTGGGTTATCTGCAAATCCCTCTGATGATACAGTATCAGACCATGGGCCGGCATCGCTTCTACGTTGCTGCAGGCGTCAAGGCCGGGATACGGCTCTACTCCGACTACAAAGGAACTGCGGATATAAACAATTACCAAGCCTTCGGCAATGGATATCCGATTCCGGACGGTCCATCGGCGGGAGAGATAGAATGGAATTGGAGCTACGAATGGAAAGACAATCCTAATTGGGATTCAGACGAATTCTTGGGGACACAAAAAGGCTACCGTTTCGACGGAAAGAACAATCTGAAATTCAGCGTTCTTACTTCTGTTGAAGTGGGCATGAAGTGGCGTCTGGCCGAGCAGTTGCGACTCTACACGGGACTCTATGCCGACATAGGCATCAACAACGTGAAAAAGCCGGCGTCCGGTAATATCATGGCGTATACTCCTATAGATTGGGGAGACAACCAGGTGTCGAGAAGCACTTTTACCCGGGCATCGTACAAGTTGAACAGTGTCATCAATACCGATACGCATACATCTTCCGTACGGCCTGTTGCTTTCGGCTTGAAACTCGGTATTGCCTTCGGTATGCGTCACAAAACTGTAGAGGCTCCGGTCGTCATCCAGGAAGATCCCGTGGATAAAGCTAAACGCGCCCTTGCCGCCTTTGTCCCTGACATAGAGTATATCGCTCCGGCATACGAAGAAGTGAAAGCCCGCAAGGAGAGCGGCAGTGCATTTGTGGATTTCGTGATCAACCGCACGGACATCAACCCCGACTATCGCGACAACCGGGCAGAACTGGCCAAGATCGACAATACGCTCAAGTCCGTTCGCTCGAACAAGTTTGCCACCATCACCGGTGTGAGCATCGTCGGCTACGCATCGCCCGAAGGTCCCTACAGATTCAATACCCAACTTGCCCAAGGCCGTGTCAAATCGCTTGTGGAACACCTGAAAAACACGGGGAATTTCGCAGAAATAGCGTTCAACACTTCGTCCGTGCCCGAGGACTGGAAAGGTCTTGAAGAGATGGTTGCCGCTTCCGACATGCCCGAGAAAGAGGCGCTGCTCGCTGTGATACGTGATGAGACGATCACGGATCAAGACCGTCGTGAGGCCAAATTGCGTCAGGTTGCAGGCGGAGCACTCTACCGTAAGTTGCTTGCGAACATCTACCCTGCTCTTCGGCGCACCGACTACACGATCGGTTACACCATCCGCAACTTCACCCTCGAAGAGTCAAAAGCACTCTTCCAGAGTGATCCCGAACAACTGAGCCTTGAAGAGATGTACCGCGTAGCGCTGACCTTCGAACCGGGCAGCGACGAGTTCATCCAAGTATTCGAGAAAGCCGTGGAGATATATCCCGACGATCCTGTATCGAACCTGAACGCCGCCAATTCCGCCCTCATGCGCAAGGACGCCGATGCTGCCCGCAAGTACCTGGCCAAGGCACAGGAGGGTCGGGAGAAGGATCTCGCGCAGGAAGCCTTGCGCAAGATCGATGGCTGGCTTAAAATCATAAACGGCAAATAACGGAACGCCAAGGCGTACAACAAACAGAAAAACAATGAAAGTAATAATGCCCCAAATAGTTAATGACCCATCTAGCCACTAATTATTTGGGGCTTATTGCCACAACAAAAAAATAGAGACAGATGAAAAACTATCTATCCAGACATACAGCACTGCTGGTTGCGGCAGTCCTGTTGTCGATCAGTTTCTGGTCATGCAGTAAAGACAATCTTCCCGAGCCCACCCCTCCGGATATCTCTGTGACGGGCGTGACGCTCAACAAGGCAGAACTCGCCCTTTCGGTAGGGGGTAGTGAAACCCTCACTGCCACCGTTGCCCCGGCCGAGGCCACCAACAAGAATGTCACCTGGAAGTCGAGCAACGCAGCTATCGCCTCCGTCGATGCCAACGGTAAGGTAACGGGCGTAGCAGCCGGCGAGGCCATCATCACCGTCACCACTGAGGACGGTGGCAAGACCGCGACCTGCAAGGTGACCGTCAAAACTGCGACCATAGCGGTTACAGGCGTAACGCTCAACAAAACTGCCACCTCTCTTCTGGTGGGAGGCAGCGAAACGCTTACGGCCACCGTTGCCCCCGCCGATGCCACCAATAAGAAGGTGACGTGGAAGTCGAGCGACGCGGCTGTCGCCTCCGTGGATGCCAACGGTAAGGTAACGGGCGTTGCGGCCGGCGAGGCCACCATTACGGTCACCACCGAGGACGGCGGCAAGACCGCCACCTGCAAGGTGACCGTCAAGCCCAATCTGGTTTCGGAGATCACGCTGGCGGCTTTGGCCATCTATGTAGGCGAAAGCAAGGCCATCACGGCCACCGTCAAGCCCGATGACGCCACCAACAAGGCGCTGACCTGGACGTCGAGCGACGAGACCGTCGCCACGGTCGACGCCACCGGCAAGGTGACGGGCAAAAAGATCGGCACGGCCACCATTACCGCCACGGCCCAGGACGGCAGCGGCGTGAGCGGCAGTTGCACCGTGACCGTTCTCTCAACCGTGAAGAAGGTGACCGTCACCCCGGCCAACCTGACCCTCGGCAAGAACAAGAGCTATACCCTCAAGGCTACGGTAGAGGTCTTCGGTTCTGGTACTGACACGGGCGTGACGTGGACGAGCAGCGACACGACCATCGCCACGGTGGATGCCACGGGCAAGGTGACCGCCACGGATAAAGTGGGCACGGTGACCATCACCGCCACCTCAAAGGCCGACCCCGCCAAGAAAGGTACCTGCACCATCAAGGTATCAGGCGACCAGACCGACATCGGCTACGGCGAATACGGTCCGGAAGAAAATTGGTAAATGAAACTTGTGTAATTCCCAAAAAGACTGTAATATGAAACACAATATCATACCTAAAGCCTTGCGGTGGATGGCCGCCGCAGGCCTGTGCCTTGCCGCCGCAGCGTGCAGCAAGGACGACATCACGCCCGAGCCTGCTCCGCAGCAGGGCATCACCCCGACCAAGATTATCTTCAACGTCACCCGCGGCGGCTACGATGGCGACGCGGAGACCCGCGCCCCCAAAAGCGGATGGGCCGAAGGCGACGTGATCTATTTCCGTACGGGGTTAGTAGCTGCAACCAATTTAGCCACCTACACCGACGGGGAGTGGGTTGTGACCATGAACAGCACCATTGCTAATGGTGCCACCAATATTAAAGCCCGCTATGCAGAAAAAGTAACGGATGATGCATATGGCCACTTAAGTATCGAGCACGGCGATGTCGCCTACACCACTTCGGGCAGCTACAAGGTGGACGAAGGCGGCGTGGCCACCATCACGCTCCGCCTCGACCAGCACCCGCAGGGGCGCATGACCTTTACCGGGGTGGGCAAAGGAAAGGAACTGACCGTACTGGGGATGAAATACGTCAGCTATTTTCGGGGTGACGAGTCTTTGCCTCAGTATACAGAAGCCCCCATCACCCTTACCGGCGAAGACGACGGCACGGCCACCCTCTACGCCCTGCCAACCCCGCCCATCGTCACGGAGGCCGGCATCACCCTGACGGTAACGTATGACGGCGTGGTGTACACCAAGACCTTTGCGGGCAAGGAGTTCAAGGAGAACAGCAACATCACCCTCGCAGCCCCAAGCCTGGAAGGCGGCTGGAAAGAGGCGGTTACCGAGTACGGGGCTGAGGACCTGAAAATGGGCGACTACCTCTACAGCGACGGCACGACGAGCGACGGCGGCCTGCGCAAGCTCTTCCCCGACGGAACTGTTGAAACTGCAACTGAGGCGGTAGCTCCCGAGGCGGGCAAGACGGTTATCGGCATCGTGTTCCATGCCGGGCGGCACGCCACCGATGCCTCGGACTACACCAGTCCCCTCACCGCCGGTGGCCCCACCCTCGCGGGCGAGGTGCGCGGCTATGCCGTGGCCATCACCGATGCAACTTTATGGACTTCCTATGGAGCAAAATGGGTAACAGGGCCAAACGAAGAGTATGATTTTAGATCCGGTGTCTCTACCGATAAGTATGCCTGGAACGGCTATGCCAACTGCCGGGCGATACACGACTATGTGACGGCCCATGCCGGCGAGGGGTGGGAGATGCGCCACTTCCAGGCAGCCTGGAGTTGCGAAACCTACGGCAACCGCTCCCTGAACTACGACGGCAACCCGACCAGCGACTACGCATGGCAGGCCCCGCTGAAGGCCCCGGCCGGTACCAGCGGCTGGTTCCTGCCCTCCGTCGGCCAACTTTACTACATGGCGACCTGCCGGGACTATTTGGACAGCCGCTTTATGGCTGCCAAAGCGGCCTCCGCCGCCGAGTTGCAGGGTTACGTCAAGGGATTCGATACGCGTAGTATTTGCATATATTGGTCGTCGACCGAGGATGAGAGAAGCTGGTATACTGATTATGCGTATGACATGTCTTTCAGCGAGCCTATTTATACGACGAGTTTGAAACGCATAAACTATTGTGCGTTCACCCGTCCTGTCATCGTCTTCTGATCCGGCAGCCGCAGCAGGGCACATCCCCGCATGACGAACGGTGGCAGAGCATACGCTCTGCCGCCGTTTTCTTTTGGCCTCCCCGACGCCCCGCTCCCTCTACAAAAAAAGGGGCGGATGCGGCAGATGACCTTGTAACAGATGTAGGGCTGGTCTTAGTGCCGGCCCCGCTTTCCTGAAGGGAAGGCCTGCTGCAAAGCTGCCTCGATCTCGGCCGGATGACCCCGATAGACGATCTTGCCCTCAGGGTCGAGGAGCAAAGTCGTGGGCACGGAACGGATGGCATAAGTGTCCCCTACGTTGTCCTGGCCTTTGACCTTCTCGCCCGCATTGACATTGGCCCAGGGGAGCGCATCCTCGGCCACAGCCCGGCGCCAGTCGTCCTGCTGGTCCCACACGGCTACTCCTACCACCTCGAGACCTGCCGGGTGGTACTTTTCATAGAGTGCGACCATATGGGGATTGTACTTGCGGCACGGGTTGCACCATGAAGCCCAGAAATCCACGACCGTCCACTTGCCACGCAGATCCGAAAGACGAAGCGTATCGCCCTCGAGCGTGGTCAAGGTAAAATCGGGAGCGGTAGCTCCGACGGCCGAATGGCGTACATTGTCCACCAGTTTCCTTACCTGGCGGCCATAAAGGCATTTTTGCGCCTGTTCGGAAAGCCCTTGATACAGGCTGTCGATTACGGCAATCTCCTCCGCATCGTACGAGTAGCCCAGATCGGCCAACACCCACGCGGCAAAACGATGGTCCGGATAACGGCGGACAACGGCCTGCTGAGCCGCAAGGATGCTGTCGGCCACGGCCTGCCAGCGGGCAGAGAAACGTCCTAGGGCGGCTGTATCCGTCCGGTCGAGTGCCGCATACTCCTGCCGCAGACCTACTTGCAGGATCCCCAGAGAGTCGATCTGACGCACTTCGGGATATTCGTACACTCCGCCCGATATTTTAGCGGAGGAGAAATCGGAAGCCTCGCCGGTAAGGGTATATTCTCCCAGGCCTTCGACAAAAAGCTGCAGATAAGGCGTCTGGCCGTCACTCACCGAGACCGTATCGCCTTGGGGAACCAGGAACAGGCGCAAGGCTTCGTCCTTGTCGTAGGTTTTCAAGGTAAACTCTCCGGGTTTTTTGACCGTTACCGAGTCGTCGGCCACCCAGCGGTCCTGGGAGGCATGCCAGGATGCCAGCACGATCCTGTCACCGGCCTGCAGTCCCTCGATATGGCCTGTAATGGTGTTTTTACGTACCTGCGTGCAGGAAAAGAAAAAACACAACACGAGAAAAACAATGGCGAACCATTTTGCGTAATGTTTCATCGGGTAGATATTTGTTTAAGGTTATTTTGCGTTTCTATTCGGTCTGCGGGGTGGCGAAGACCTCCTCCAACTTGGCAAACAACCCTGCAGGTCGGCCTCGGAAAGCGATCTTCCCTTCGGGGTCGATGAGCATGGCCGTCGGAAAAGAGTACAGGGCAAAGAGCGAAACGACATCCGGGCTGCCGTCGAACGTCCGGGACACGTACGCCTGAGCCCAGGGAAGGCTGTCTTGCGGTTCTGCCTGATGCGTCTGGTACGTCTGGGGATGGCACACGGCAATGGAAATGACTTCCAGTCCCTTGTCCCGATACTGCTCATAGGCGCGTTCCCACTGCGGGAGGTCCCTTCGGGAAGAAGGCTCATCCGGCGACCAGAAGTCCAAGGCCACCCACTTGCCCCGGTAGTGCGAGGGAGAGACCGGTTCGCCCTGCGGAGAAGTAAAGGTGAGCCGCGGGACGGAGGCTCCTTCCGAAGCTGCGAGAGAAGCATAGATCTCTTCGTTGGCCACTTCGCCGGCATGAGTATTGCGCGCTCCACCATTGAGGCTGTTGTACAACCTGCGGACACGCTCCAGCGAGGTTTCCTCGGGGATACGGCGCAGCAATTCGCTCACCAAATACGCAGAAAACCCATTCTCGGGATGGTACACGATGAAACGTTCCTGGGCATATACCAACTCGCGCCGCGTCTTTTCCCAAAGCGACACCAACGAATCCTCCTGTCCGTCCGAGAGCCGTATCCGGTCGCCCAAGCGGCTCAAGGAGTCTTCCAGCGCCACGATGGAACGCATCTCGGACGAATCGTACAATCCGCCGGAAAGCCCCGCACGAAGTGCGGCTGCTTGCGGTTCGAGATCGATGGTATATTCCACCCCCTCTTCGGAAAAAACCGCCACATCGCCCTGGCGCCCATCCTTCGTGCGGAAAGACACATCGAAGAGCCGTCCTGTCCGATCGATCGGCAAGGCAAATGTATCGACCTGCTGCGGTAAAACTACCAGAGTGTCCTCTTGGGCCACCACACCGATCCGGTCGATTTCCGTCAGGATCAGAGTATCTCCGGCCTCTGCACCGACGATCCGAATACGGGAAACGCCCTCCGTCTGCGCCATCACCGGGCACATTCCCCCGAAGGCAAGCAGCAAGACGGCGATCTTTTTTACCAATTTCATAACACAACACGATTACTGTTTTCTTGTCGCCAAGGGATCTTCTGCACCCCTTGAAAAGGTGGTTTTCAGGGAGAAAACACCTCGCCCGGCAAAAAAACGACCATGAATCCAAAGACAAATATAGCGAAAATAGGCAAAGGCAAACGCAACGAACGTAGGGGGAAAACGAAGTTTTCACCCGGGGCGATTGCCCAGGCACATCCGTATATTGTGAAAACATACCAAAAGCCAAGCGCAGCGGGAAAAGGGAAATGAAGTTTTCCTCGCGGGATTTATCAATAGACATTCTATCTTTGTTCAAAGACGTCAAGCATTTAGAAAGCAATCGGGATGTCTGTCCGCAATGCGTTTAAAAATAATCCCCCTTCTGTGGACTCGTAAATCATAAATCCATATGGGAAATGTAAAATCCATTGCCTTCTGTTTGATCCTGCTGTTTTTAGGGGTGAATGCAGGAAATCTGCAGGGACAAAATAAATCCCAGATACAGCCATATCGAATAGAACGCATTAAAAAAAAGAACAACTGGTACTTTATCTATGCGAGCCGAAACGATTCGCTTTTCAAAATAGTCTCCAAAAAACCTGCTGATAAAGATAAATATTCTCTTTATAACAAAATCCGGAGACATAAAAGGTATGATCTGGTCTTGGAAGCTTATTCCGACCATGCACCCATAATCAATGGAGTAAAAGCCGCAATACCTGGATATACAGGAGGATTTTGTCTTGATCGTTGTACTACTGTCATGTTGGAGCCTCGAAACGGGATATGGGATTTATATTATTCTCCCAATTTGAAGGGGATACATTATCTCCCCCCAAAAAGTAACGCGCAATATCTCCTTCCGAGACCGCCAAACAGTCTTATATTTGGCAGAATAGCATTAAAGCCCCTACAAACCGCAACCTGTATCGTGAAAATACATACATTTGTAGAAAGACTATCGCAAGGAACATGCCGTTAAAACACTGGGACGATCCCGCCCTGACGGTAGCCGGCACCGACGAAGCCGGCCGAGGATGTCTGGCCGGGCCGGTAACGGCCGCCGCTGTCATCCTGCCGACGGACTACTTCCATCCGCTGCTCAACGACTCGAAACAACTCTCCGAGCGGCAGCGGGAGACTGTGCGCCAGGACATCGAGCGCCGAGCCGTCTCCTGGGCCATTACCCACGTGTGGCCCGAGCGCATCGACCAGATCAACATCCTCTGGGCCGCGGTGGAAGCGATGCAACAAAGCGTCGCCCAGCTTTCCCCCCGCCCCGACCTGCTGCTGGTGGATGGCAACCGCTTCCGCAGCCGGGATGAGATCCCGTACCGCTGCATCGTCAAAGGCGACGCGACCTACGCCTGCATCGCCGCCGCTTCCATCCTGGCCAAAACCGAGCGCGACCGCCTGATGAAGCAGCTCGCCGAACAATACCCCCAATACGGCTGGGAAAAGAACAAAGGCTACCCCAGTCCCGTACACCGCGCCGCGATCGCCGCTTGGGGACCCTCGCCCCTGCACCGGCGCACTTTCCGCCTGCTGGACGATCAGACGAGACTGGCCTTCCCCGAGAAATAAGGTTATTCACTTAAGTAAGTGATCTAAAATATTTTTATATTCAGCACAAAATATTAATATTGTATCATGTTATTGCAAAATGTAAATCATGAAACATATAAAAGTGCTTTCATTAAGTGAGGCTGATCGCCTCAAACTAGAGAAAGGCTATCAATGGCCCTACTCATAACTATCGTATCAGATGTAAATCCATATTGTTGAAGTCATCAGGAAAATCAGCTTCAGAAATAGCTGAAATATTCGATGTGACAATACCAACAGTATGCGAATGGATAAAACGTTATAAAGAAAATGGTATCAAAGGCTTGGAAACCCGTCCTGGCCAAGGTCGTAAACCTATAATGGATTGTTCCGATGAAGAAGCAGTCCGTAAGGCTATAGAGGAAGATCGCCAAAGTGTATCAAAAGCACGAGAGGCCTGGGAAAAGGCTTCGGGTAAAAAAGCCAGAGACATTACCTTCAAACGTTTTTTAGGAGCATTGGTGCAAGATATAGGCGAATAAGAAAACGCCCAAGGGGTATACCCTCACCGCAACTCTACACATACAAGAAAGAGAAGTTGCAAGAACTTGAAAGCCTTGATTCCAAAGGTAAAATAGAACTTTATTATGCTGATGAAAGTCATGTATGTACCGATGGTTATGTATCTTACGGATGGCTGTTCAAAGATGAGAATGTCTATATTCCATCCGAGAAAGCTGCAAGACTTAATATCTTTGGCATGATTACCAGAAGGAATCAATAGAAAGGTTTTACAACACAGGAAGCCATCAATGCAGACAGGATTGTGGATTATCTTGACAGGTTCTCTTTTGAGGTAAAGAAGAAAACGGTGGTTGTACTTGATAATGCTTCTGTCCATAGGAACCGGAAGGTAAAGGAAATGAGAAAGATATGGGAGGATAGAGGATTATTCCTTTTCTATCTTCCACCATACTCTCCGGAACTTAATCCTGCCGAGACACTATGGCGTATATTGAAAGGCAAATGGATAAGACCTGCTGATTACAATACTAAGGACTCTCTTTTCTATTGTACAAACAGGGCACTTGCATCTGTCGGCACGAACTTATTTGTGAATTACTCATATGTATAAAGTTAATTTTGAATAGTTACTTATGAAAATTTTTATATCTCTAATTGCGCTATTTAATGTGCTTCTGTCATGTTCTTGTTCATCACGTATTTCATATGAAAATTATGAAAATAAAAAATATAAAATTACGCTCAAACAAAAGTCCAATATCATTGTAGGTTTCATTATTTCAAATAAAGAGACAAACTCTAAACTGGCTTTTACTCCGTCATTAATTATGATTGATGGAGAAATACCTGAAGGAAGTCTCAGGTCTGATTATAATAGTACAGATGAAACAGTGCTTTATCAATGCGATTCTACATATTGTATAGATACAGATTCTATTTCAATTGCCTTTGCATTGGAGGTCTTAAATCATAAAAGACTGGATTTGTTAATATACAATTCCCAGCTACAAGACTATAAAGATGAAAACTGTACATTACTGAAACAATCTAAATAAATCAACTGGAATATATTCTTATCTATCTTTACCCACCCGTAAAAACTCTTTGCCATGAAAAAATTCCTGTTTATCGGCGCTCCGCTTCCCCCCAAAGCCTATGGCTGGGTAGCACTCTTCCTGCGCCTGTTTGTCGGGATCCTCATGCTGACGCATGCCTTCCCGAAGATCGCCAACTACCCGACCCTGTCGCTCACTTTTCCCGATCCGCTGGGCATCGGAAGCCAGCTCTCGCTGCTGCTCACCCTGCTGGCCGAAGGGCTTTGCTCGCTGCTGGTGATCGCCGGAGCCCTTACGCGACTGGCCGTGCTCCCGCTGGTGTTCAACATGTGCATCGCCGCTTTCGTGGTGCACGCAGGACAAGGCTTTGCCCAGAAAGAACTGGCGGTGCTGTACCTGGGCTTTTACCTGCTCATCCTCGCTCTGGGGCCGGGACGCCTGTCGGTCGACCGGTTCCTGTTCCGCGAATCGTACGAAAACGACTGACCCTGCCCTGCTTCCGTTTGTATCCCGGCCGAGGTTTGTTTACCTTTGTGGGAAAGAAACCCCGGTAGAGGAATGAATTCCTTCCCCACGACCGGAAAAAACGATATGAACGGCATGAAAGACAAGTGGTTTTTTCGCCTGCTCAAAGGCGCGGGCATCGGCTTGTGCGCGGCGATGACGGCAAGTGTTTTCTCTTGTACGGATCCGGCAGCCTCCTCCCCGGAAATATCCTTGGAAGCCATCCCCGTAGGGTCGATGGCGGTGATCCGGGTGGACGATCCCTCGGCCTTGGGGCAGACCCTGGAAAGCAACCCGTGCCGCGAAGTCTTCGATTCGCTCGACCTCACCCGCCGGCTGGACGAGAGCCTGCAACTGCTCGCCCGCATCTGCGGCCGGGAAAAAGCAGACCGACCGGTGACCATCGCCGCCTCGAAAGTGGGAGCGCGGGACATCTCCCTGCTGCTGGTGTGCGATGCGGGCGGACGCACCTTGACCACCGCTTTCGGCGCAGACACCCTCACGCAAGTCCAGTCGTACGAAAAAACGGAGATAACCACCCTGAAAACCCCCTCGGGCGAATACTGCTACTACACCCGGGGCGATGCACTGATCCTCTCCGACAACCGCCTGTACCTGGAACAGTCCATCCTGCAAGGAGCCTCCGACGGAGTCTGCCTGTCGGACGACCGCTCCTTTGCACGCTCCTTCCCCGTGCTGCTGGGCGGAAAAAAAGCCTCGGCCGCCCTGCGCCTGCCCGAGATAAGCCGCTATGCAAAGTCATTCTTGGGGGTCGAAACCCACCTGCTGGGCGAACTTTCCCCTTGGGCAGCGGTCGAACTGCGCACCGACAGCACCTCCCTGCGCGCCGAGGGCATCTTCTGCACAGACGATTCGACGGCCTCGCTCGCTTCGGTACTGGCCGGACAAAAGGTCAAGGACCTCACGCTGGACAACCGCTTCCCTTCCGATACCTACCGGTATCTCTACCTGGGTATCGCCGACTGGGAAAAATATTTTACGGACTACATCCTCTACCTGAAAGCCTCCTCGCAGTTTCACCTGTACAACCAGGCCGCCCGTACCTACGGACAGTTGCCCGAGGGGGAACCCTGGCGGTTTTTCCTTCCCTGGGCCGGGACCGGCCTGGCCGTGGTGCAGACCGTGGGCGAACCCGTCCCCAGCGTGCTGATCGCGACAACCGACGCGCAGGCGGCCGCACAAGCCCTGGAAACGATCGCCGATTCGGCGGCGGTGCGGCCCGAGAAGTACAGAAATACGGCCATCGTGCCCATCGGCTGCAAAAACATCCTCTACGACCTGGTTACCCATGCCGCTCCGCGCCAAGGCGCCGCCTTTGCGGCGGTAGCGGGCGACGTGGTGGTTTTTTCGCCTTCGGAAGCAGCCTTGAAAAAGATTCTGGACGACATCCGCCTGGGGACGACCCTCCAGACGATCGAAGGGTATGTAAAACAAAAATCCCAACTGGCCACCTCGACCCAACTGCTGGCCCTGGTACGGGGCGACCTGTGGAACGAGCAGGTCGCTGGGACCGCACAGGAAAAACGCCGGCAGGGCAAGGCACTGGATGCCGTCGAAAAGTACGTCCGCGCCCAGGGCAAACGCTTCGAAAACCTGCGCTACAACTTCCTGCAAGTGAGCGCCACCGGGGGGACAGCCTTCCTGAACATCCGCATGGCCTGGGACGATGCCGCCGCCCGCCAAGCGGTCAAGGAATGGTCCTTCGCGCTGGATGCCCCGGCTGCCACCGCTCCCCTGGCCTTCCCCAACCACCGCAACGGGCGTTACGACGTGCTGATCCAGGACACCGAGGGGACGTTGTATCTGATCTCGGACAAAGGCTCGCTGTTCTGGAAAAAGAAACTGGGTGCGACCATTACCTCGCCCATCGTGGTGTGCGACCTCTACGACAACCATAAATACCAGATGGCTTTCTGGACCGGGAAAAAATTCCACGTCATCGACCGCCTGGGCAACTACGTCACGGCGGCCGACAAGGTAGCGCGCGCCAAAAAACTGAAGGCGCCCACACCCCAGGCCACGGTAGTCTCGACCAACGAGATCGGCTACCAGTTGCGCTCCGGCTCGATGCGCAAAGTGAAGACCCCGCAGTCCCCGCTTTCCTCTGTGGTGTACGTCCCCTCGGTCGATGCGCTGGTTTACCGTCTGGCCGACGGGAAGGTCTATGCCATCCATCCCGACGGAAAAACGATACAGGGGTTCCCCGTGATGGCGGAAAAGGATTTTACCGCGCAGGATTTCGGACGCGACCACCGTCTGGGCATCGCCGCCCTTTCCCCCGAAGGAGTGATCACCTTCTACCGCTTGCCGCAGGACGAAAACAAATGATGCGATGAAAGCCGAACAACTGGAAGACATCCTGGTGCTCTACCGCACCAAAGGCCTCTCCCGACGGGATGCCGGGCGGTTGGTGCAACAAGTCGGCCGACCGGAAGAGGTCTTTGCCCTTTCCGCCGAAACGCTCACCGGCTGGGGGATAAAACCGGCGGTAGCCCGCGCCTTGCTGGAACGCCGCCTGGACGACGCGATCCGCCAGGAGATGGATTTCGTCCAGCGCAACGACATACGCGCCATCGGCTTTTGGGAACAGGACTACCCGCCCCTGCTGCGCGAATGCCCGGATGCACCGGTGATGCTGCTGGCCAAGGGGGCGTTCGACTTTACGGAGCTTCCCTTTGCCCTTGCCATCGTCGGTACACGCGCCATGACCCCCTACGGAGCTGCGATGACCGACCGGATCGTCCAGGCACTCGCCCCGTACCGCCCGGCGATCGTCAGCGGGCTGGCCTACGGAGTGGATGTCCAGGCGCACCGTGCAGCCTTGAAATACGGCCTTCCGACCCTCGGCGTGCTGGGACAAGGACTGGGCACCCCGATGTACCCGGCCCAGAACCGCGATACAGCCCGCCAAATGTGCCATACGCCCGGGTGCGGCATCCTGACCGAATACCTGCACCTCCAGGAGGCTCTGCCGGGACTTTTCCCGGCGCGCAACCGCATCGTGGCGGGCATTGCCCGCGCAACGGTGGTCATCGAGGCCAAGGCCAAAGGAGGGGCGCTGATCACCGCCGAACTGGCGGGGGGATACAACCGCGAGGTTTTCGCCGTACCGGGCCGCGCAAACGACCCGTGCTCCCAGGGGTGCAACACCCTCATCCGCCGCAACAAGGCCATGATCCTGGACGACCCCCAAACGCTCATCGAGGAATTGGGCCTCTCGAACCGAAGGCCGAAAGCGCAGCCGGGCCGACAAAGCGAAATGCCCCTGTCGGAAAGCCCGGCAACTGCCGCGTCCCCAGCCCCGAACCGAAACGGAGCTGCCTCGCAGTGGGAGGGACTGCCGGAGGAAGGGAAAAAAGTAGCCCGGATGCTCTCCGGGGTGGAAAAGATGCACCTGGACGAACTTTGCACCGCGCTGGAGATGCCGGTGCAGAACCTTACCGTACTGCTGCTGGAGATGGAACTCGCCGGGATGATCGACACCCTGCCGGGGAAGTATTATGCCTTGTCGCCCCAGGCCCGAACGTGAGCTCCCCCCCATGTTTTTTCGGCAAAAGTGCATCCGTATTTCATTAATTTCGTTACCTTTACCCAGACAATTATCGGTAAAGGCGTCCGAAAAAGACGGCCGCAAGGATACTGCCAAGCTCTAAAAACGACATCGCCATGCTGATAGACAAGTACATAGAAAACGCCCTCTACCTGTATCAATGCGTGATCATCCCCGGTTTCGGCGGATTCATCGCCACCGACCAGCCCCAGGATTCCGCCGGAAAAGAAGGCAAATACTCCCCGCGCAAGAAAAAGTTCGCCTTTCACCCCAACCTGAAGGTAAACGACGGCGTACTGGCCATGTACATCGCCAACATGCGCGAGATCTCATACGCCGAGGCCATGAACGAGATCGCCCACGCGGTCGATTTTTACCTCTCCACCCTCGAAAAAGGCGACCCAGTGGACATCGAAGGGGTGGGCTCCATCCGCCCGGACGGCCAAGGGGGACTTTGCTTCACGCAGTTCGGCGACAAGGACTTCAACCGAAAACAATACGGACTCTCTTCGACCTGCATCCCGCAAGAAACACCTGCAGGAGAAGCCGCTGCCGACATTCCGGACGAAAAAACCTACGCACATTCCCGCCTGCAGATCACCCCGGCCCCGCAAGAGCCCGACACCGAAAACCCGCCACAGGAGCCATCATCGAAAAAAGAAGGGATCGAGACGGTCAAGAAAGCCTTCCAGATGGTGGTCGATGCCGCTACTTCGGCCGGCATCGAGGACAACCACGTAGAAAACCGCGCCATCGGGGGAATGATCAACGCCGTGCTGATGGAGGCCGTGGAAAAAGCCACCATCGACAAATACCGGGCCGACGATCCGGAGCACCTGCGCCGACTGATCACCTCCGCGGCCGACAAAGCAAAAAAGGCTTCCGATCCGCAGGCCGAGCGTGCGATAGACAGCATCGTCAGCGTCCTGATGGAACAGTCTCCCGCTCCGGCGGAAGTTCCGCAGGAGCAAACACCCGCGGTAGAAGAGACTTCGCCGCTCCCTGAACCGACCCTGGAGGAAAATGCATCGTCCCAAGACGCGCCGGATGTGGCCGAGCAGGAAAAAGAACCGGAAAAAGTCGAATCGGCTCCCGACGAAGCCGCCGGAAACGAAGGAGAAGGGACCGGCGAAAACACCCCTGCAGACGAGCCGGAAAACGAGTTGCGAGAAAACGAAGAGGACGAGGACGAAGATCGTCCCGGTTTCAACCCCCTGCGCAGCAAGCCGGTGCGGATCGTCATCGGGGCGGTGGTCGTGCTGGCGGTGCTGGCGGGCTTGTTCTTCTTCGTATGCCGAGGCGGAGCCAACCTCTACTTCTGGAAAGATACGAAGGGAGATGCGATCCCCACGGCACAACCGGTTCTCCCGGCGGAGGATTCCCTCGCGGTGGACAGTACGGCACAAAACGATACTTTGCCCACGACGGGCCTCACCCCGGCCGTCCCTGCGGGCGATGCGCTGGATACGACCTACCTGGCCGATCTGCCTTTTTACGTGATCGCCACGTCGGTATCCGTGCGGGAAAATGCCGAGAAGGCTTTGCTCGAACTCCGCCAAGAAGGTTACCCGGCGGTCTATGCCGGGTATCAGAACGGGCTGTACCTGATCGCTTACCAGGGGTTCCGTTCCCGCTCGGAGGCGATGAAATTTTACGAAGAGATCCTCAATACCACGGACAATACGCAGGTGTGGGTCAAGGTGTACAACCGCAACGCCGACAAGAAAACCGACTGATCGCGCCAAGGGGGGGGCTTCGGCGCGCGGGCAAAAGGCGAGCGGCCAATAGCCGCTCGCCTTTTGCTTGCCCGCACGCCCCGGAGCGAGATGCCTCGGGTGCAATTTTTTGTGGAAATCCCGCCCCGAATTGCTACCTTTGTGCAGAATATACATCGGTCTGAAAAAACAGAAGGAAAATGAAAATATCTTACAACTGGCTGAAAGAGTTCGCACCCTTTACCCTGGAGGAAGAAAAGGCAGCGGAAATCCTCACCGACCTCGGACTGGAAATCGAAGGAATGGAACGCTGGGAAAGCGTTCGCGGAGGGCTTCGCGGGATCGTCATCGGCAAAGTCCTCACCTGCGTACCCCACCCCAATTCGGATCACCTGCATATCACCACCGTCGATCTGGGCGACGGCTCGCCGGTACAGATCGTCTGCGGCGCCCCGAACGTAGCCGCCGGACAAACCGTCCCGGTAGCCACCCTCGGAGCCGTCCTGTACGACAAGGACGGCAGCGAATTCCGCATCAAGGAAAGCAAACTCCGCGGAGAAGTCTCCAAAGGGATGATCTGCGCCGAGGACGAACTCGGCCTGGGCGACTCGCACGAAGGCATCATGGTGCTCCCGGACAACATCCCGGCCGGCACGCCGGCCAGCGAAGTTTTCCACGTGGAAACCGACACCGTATTCGAAATCGGACTGACCCCCAACCGCGCCGACGCCATGAGCCACCTGGGAGTGGCACGCGATCTGGCCGCCCGGTTGAAATATCAGGGAGAACCGCTCGAGATCACCCTTCCCCAGCGGGAAATACAACCCACGGACGAGTTCCCCGTCAAGGTCGTGGTGGAAGACCCCAAACGGGCCCCGCGCTACTGCGGCATCGTGATCAAAGGCGTCAAGATCGCCCCGTCGCCCGCCTGGCTGGCCAACCGCCTGAAAGCCGTCGGGGTAAATTCCATCAACAACGTGGTGGACATCACCAACTACGTGCTGCAATCCCTGGGGCAACCCCTGCATGCGTTCGACCTGCGGCAGGTAGGCGGAGAAATCCACGTGAAGACCTGCCCGGAAGGCACGCCGTTCGTTACCCTGGACGGTGAGCAACGCAAACTCTCGCAGGAAGACCTGATGATCTGCTCGGCTACCGCGCCGATGTGCATCGCAGGCGTGTACGGTGGTCTGGAATCCGGCATCAAGGACGACACCACCGACGTCTTCATCGAAAGCGCCTATTTCGACCCCGTTACCATCCGCCGCACCGCCAAACGCCACGGTCTGCAGACCGACGCTTCGTTCCGCTACGAGCGGGGCATCGACCCGAACATCACCCTCGATGCGCTTTGCCTGGCGGCACGACTCATGTGCACGCTGGCCGGAGGACATATCGCCTCGGGCATTACCGACATCTGCTCCGATCCGGCGGTCAAGGCTCCCTTCCCCGTTACCTTCCGCTACGACCACGTAGCCCGGCTGCTGGGCAAGGACATCCCACACCAGGACATCCGGAAGATCCTCGAAGCACTCGAAATAAAGATCGTGGAGCAGACCCCGGAGGCCCTCCGCCTCGAAGTTCCCGCTTACCGGGTGGACGTGCAGCGCGAGGCCGACGTAGCCGAAGACCTGCTGCGAGTGTACGGATACAACCACATCGAAGTAAGCCCGGTGCTGCACACCTCCATCGTATCGGACGACAAACGCAGTCCGGAGCGGTTGTTCAACCTCTGCGGCGATCTGCTGGCTGCCCGGGGATACCATGAGATCATGTCCAACTCCCTGACGCGAAGCGCCTACACCGCGCTTACCAAAGAGATCGACCCACAGACGACCGTCCGCCTGCTCAATCCTCTAAGCTCCGACCTGGACGTATTGCGCCAGAACCTGCTGTTCTGCGCCCTGGAAGCCGTGGCCCGCAACATCAGCCACCGTCGCTGTGACCTGCGTCTGTTCGAACTGGGCAAGACCTACAACCATTACGGCGACCGGTATGTCGAAGAAAACCACCTGGCCATGACCCTCACCGGAAAGGCCAACGAGGAGTCTTGGCGGGGTCCGCAGCGCGAGGCCAACTACTACGACCTGCGGGCGGATTTCGACCGCGTAATGGCGCGTCTGGGCATCGGCGAACTGAATACGATCCCTTGCGAGAGCGACCTGCTGTCCGAAGGAGCGGACATCGCCAGCGGAAAGACGGTCATCGCGCGCATCGGCAAGGTTTCCCGCCGCATCCTCAAGGCCTTCGACATCGCACAGGACGTGTACTACTGCGACATCCTGTGGGAAAAAGTGCTGGAACTGGCCCGCAAGACCTCCATCACGTGCCAGGACCTGCCCAAATACCCGTCCGTACGCCGCGACCTGGCGCTGCTGGTCGATGAAAACGTTACCTACCAGCAACTCCACAACACGGCTTTCGCTGCCGAGCGCCACATTCTGAAAGGCGTAAACCTGTTCGACGTATATCAAGGGAAAAACCTGCCGGAAGGCAAGAAATCCTACGCATTGAGCTTTACCCTGGCCGATGCGGAAAAGACGCTGGACGAAAAACGCATCGAAGCCGCGATGAAGAAACTGATGGGTGCCTTCGAAAAACAGTTCGGAGCTACTCTGCGCGCATGATTTCTCCCGCAGTTTGCCCGAAAGATCAACTAACGCCAAAGGCCGTATGAGGGACTTTTTCAAAAATCAATACGTGCTCCACAGCTTGGGAGCCATTGCCGTGATCGTGGTACTGGTGGCCGGATTTCTCTTCTGGCTCAAGGGCTATACGCGCCACGACCAGACTACGCCGACCCCCGACCTGCAAGGCATGGACGCCACGCTGGCGGTACAAACCCTCGAAGCGATGGGATTTCGCTGGACGATCATCGACTCCTCGCGCTACGAACCGGACAAACGTCCGCGTGCCGTGCTCTCGCAAGATCCTTCGGCCGGTACGGCCGTAAAGGAAGGACGGAAGATCTACCTGAAGATCAACCGGTCTTCGTGGGAAACCGTTTCGGTACCGGCGGTCGATTTTGAAAACGACAAGATCGAAAACGTCGCCAAACGTCTGCAAGCCGTCGGGTTTATCGTGGGCGACACCATTTACCGTCCGCACATCGGCCGCGATGTCGTACTGGGCCTCTCGGTGGACGGCGTCGAAATCCACCCGGGTGACCAATTCCCCAAAGCGACCGTCATCGACCTGATCGCAGGCGAAGGCGACCAACCCCTCCTCGCCGAGGACACCTTGAGCATCGAAGATTTCTAACCCCCCCGGCACTCCCCCTTCCTCCGCGAGCCTCGCTCCCCGGTGGAAGATTTGCCGGAAAAAGCATTTTCTCGCCTTCTTACCCACACAGGAGGTCTCTGCCGGTTAGTTTCCCGGGGGAAATTGAAAAAACAAACGAGAAAAAAGGAGGGGGGGAAAAAAAGGGCAAAATATCGGGATACGGAGCCTCCAAAACAAACGAAGACTTTCTATGGAGATACAGGAAGAGGATTTTCTGGACAACGGTTCGCTCAGCGGCGAAGTTCAGGACGAACTGTACGAACACTACCGTTTTACGGCCGACAAAGGCCAGGAGCCGCTGCGGATCGACAAATTCCTGGTACAATTCATCCAAAACGCCACCCGCAACCGGGTGCAGAACGCCATCCGCGCCCAAAACGTACTGGTGAACGACGCCCCCGTCAAACCCAACTACAAAGTCCGCCCGGGGGATGTAATCCGCGTGGTGATGCCCACTCCGGTGCGCGAAGATGTCCTGATCCCCGAAAACATACCCCTGAACATCGTCTACGAAGACGACGATCTGCTGGTGGTGGACAAGCCGGCCGGCATGGTAGTGCATCCCGGACACGGAAACTACACCGGTACGCTGGTCAATGCCCTGGCCTACCGGTTCCAGCAGCTTCCCTCCACCGGGGCGATGGACCGTCCGGGGCTGGTCCACCGGATCGACAAGGATACCAGCGGGTTGCTGGTGGTGGCCAAGACGGAACTTGCCATGAACCACCTGGCCCGCCAGTTTTTCGAACACAGCATCTCCCGGCGCTACAAGGCTCTGGTGTGGGGCGATTTTGTGGAGGACGAAGGCACCTACCGGGGAAACATCGGGCGCAACCCTTCCAACCGCCTGCAGATGGCAGTCTTCCCCGACGGAGAAGCCGGCAAGCCGGCCGTGACGCATTTCCGGGTAGTACAGCGGTTCGGATACGTTACCCTGGTGGAATGCCGGCTGGAAACAGGCCGCACGCACCAGATCCGCGCCCACTTTTCGTTCCACCGCCATCCGCTGTTCTCCGATGCGCGCTACGGGGGCGACCAGATCTTGAAAGGAACCATCTCGGGCGCCTACAAACTGTTTATCCGCAGGACGATGGAGGCCCTTCCCCGGCAGGCGCTCCACGCAGAACTTCTGGGCTTCGTCCACCCCACTACGGGCCAATACCTGGAATTCACCAGCCCGCTGCCGGAAGATTTCCGCACGGCGCTGCGCCTGTGGGAAGACTATGCCAAGGAGAGCATGGCCGCTCGGCGTTACTGACCGCGCTCCCCCGCCCTTTCCTCCCTTGACTAACGACAATTTCTAACTTTCGATAAAACAAAGACAATGGTAAAACACATCGTAATGTTCAAACTGAAACCGGAGGCCAAAAAGGACGCTCCGGAACGGGCAAAGAAGGAACTGGAAGCTATGGTAGGGGTGGCTCCCACCCTGCGTTCGATGGAAGTGGGGATCGACTTTGCCGAAAACAATCCTTCGGCCGATCTGGTGCTTACCGCCACGTTCGACGACCGGGAAGGTCTGGCGGCTTATGCGGTAGATCCGGTGCACTTGGCTTTTCTGGCCTGGTTCAAGCCGCTGATCACCATCCGCACGGTGGTGGATTACGAGCTGTAAGTCGTACTTCCGGCGTACAAGCATGCAGGCGGGCGCCCTTACGGGCG
>ERZ827181.993-NODE-993-length-34563-cov-27.697577_pt1 | contig 34563 bp, 35 predicted proteins | sample MGYA00519778_ERZ827181 | MGnify/ENA primary metagenome ERZ827181 (study PRJEB31778, sample SAMEA3449273) | human gut metagenome | biome: human gut; feature: human-associated habitat; material: faeces | place: United Kingdom | collected 2010/2012 ...
CAAGACGCAAGTTCAAAGTGGTAGAAAAGGAATCCTGCCGTGAATCGAGATAGCAGCAGGCAGTCTGCGATTATCCTTGCGGTAATCGGGATTCTTCCCGTTGTGTGGCTCGGCTTATTGATAGCGCCGTCCGTCAAGGGCGGTCTGCCGGATATACTGCCGAGCCTTTTGACGGTGTTCAATGATCCGTTCCATATCGAGCTTTGCGGGGACAGCTTAAAAACTGTCCTCGTTTTGCTTTTGCTCTACGGAATGGGGATTGGGATTTATCTATCCACACGGAGGAATTACCGAAGGCGTGAGGAACACGGCTCAGCGAAATGGGGCAGCGCAAAAGCCATTGATAAAAAGTACCGTCAAAGCCCGCCATCGGAAAATAAGCTGATGACGCAGAATGTCCGAATCGGACTCAATGCGAAAAAACACCGGAGGAATCTGAATACTCTGGTGTGCGGCGGCTCCGGCGCAGGCAAGACAAGATTCTATTGCAAGCCGAATTTAATGCAGACAAGCAATTCCTCTCAGGTAATTTTAGATCCAAAAGGGGAAATTCTGCGTGATGTCGGCAATCTGCTTGAAAAAGCAGGCTATGAGATCAAGGTGCTGGACTTGATTTCAATGGAGAAAAGCCATTGTTACAACCCGTTTGTCTATCTCAGAAACGACAACGATATTCAGCGCCTCGTGACCAACCTTTTTAAGAGTACCACCCCGAAAGGCTCTCAATCCAACGATCCTTTTTGGGATACTGCGGCGAGTATGCTTTTACTCGCCCTTGTTTTTTATCTGCACTACGAAGCGCCGGAGGAGGAACAGAATTTTGCTATGGTAATGGAAATGCTCAGGGCGGCGGCGATTGAGGACGAGGAGGACAACCGCCCTTCTCCCCTCGACAACCTGTTTGCCGATTTGGAAATGGATAATCCCGACCATATTGCCCTGAAATACTATCGTTCCTACCATGGCGAGTGTTCTTATAGCATTTGAAACGCTGTAAGAACACTCGTCTTTTTTTATTGTTTTCATCCGGCGATGGTGGATGGGGCGTAGTTGACGACTACGCCCTTTCTTGTGTTTACGGACACCTCCGGGGCGGGCAGCGGGATGAGGTCGGCGATCTCGATGGCGCCCACGCAGTTGTAGTGGATACGGAGCCGTTGCTCCCACACCCCATCTACCTTCTCGGCGTTGAATACCTCGATTTTCTCGATGAGCTCGTTGAGCATTCTGGGCGTTAGCTTGCGGGCGCGGGTGTATTTGCGGACCAGGGAGATGAACATATCCGTGGTCATGGACTGGCTGTTCTGCTTGTCAATCTCGGCGCGGAGCGCCTTGATTTTCTCCGCCAATTCCTTCTGCTCCTCCTCATAACGCCTCGACATTCTGGCGAAACGGTCATCGGAGAGTTTGCCGGAAACATTGTCCTCATAGATCCTCTCGAACAGGCCATCCAGTTCCTCATCGCGGGCTTGCAGGGCTTTCAGCTCCTTCTCCTTCAGTTTTCTGTCGGTGGCCTCCGCCTGCTGGGAATGGCAGATCACAGCCTTCACAAACTCATCCTCAAACTGGCTGGCAAACTTAGTCAGCCGCCGGATCTCGCCTAACACCACCTGCTCCAAGAAGTCCACACGGACATAATGGGTGGAAGTACAGGTCCCACGGTTGCCCTTGTAGTTGGAGCAGTTAAAATACTTGATGTCGGGGTTGCCCTGATTGAAATGAAAGTGTAGGTTGTGTCCGCAATCAGCGCAGACCAGAAGGCCGGAGAACATATTGCGCTCCCCTTCGTGGGTGCGGCGCTTGCGGATCTTGCCGCGCTTCTGCTGGACCTGTTCAAAGACCGCCCGCTCAATGATGGGTTCGTGGACATCCTGGAAGATGACCCAGTTTTCCCGGTCGTTGGCAAGCCGCTTTTTGTTCTTGTATGACTTGGAGTAGGTCTTGAAGTTAAGAATATCACCGCAATACTCCTGTAAAGAGAGAATATGAGTGATGGTGGAGCTGTTCCACATATACGGTCCGCGGAGTTTGCTTTTCCCAGGACGATTGACGCCCTTTTCACGCCAATAGGCGATGGGGGTAAGGATTTTCTCCTCGGAGAATATTGTGGCGATCTGCTCCGTTCCATAACCATCCAAAGTCATTCGGAATACTCGGCGGACTACCTGGGCGGCCTCCTCATCCACGATCCACCGTTTGGGATCGTCGGGGTCTTTCTTGTAGCCATAAGGCGGCGGCCCCATCGGCTCACCGGCATTGCCCTTGATCTTGTTGCTGATCCGGCGCTTCTTGCTGATGTCGCGGGCGTACCACTCATTGAACAGGTTGCGGATAGGCGCCAGCTCGTTCTCGCCCTCGGCGGTGTCGATGTTGTCCGAAACCGCCACCAGACGGATGTCGTGCTCCGGGAAAAACTCCTCGGTCAGCCGCCCCACCTCAATGTAGTTGCGGCCCAGCCGGGACAGATCCTTCACAAACACGGCGGCGGCCTTGCCGGCGGCAAGCTGCTCCATCATGTCGTTGAAACCGGGGCGGTCCATCGTGACGCCGGAGATGCCGTCGTCCAGGAAGTGGACCAGGTTGGTGTATCCTTTTTCCTTCGCCACCTTGGTCAGCAGTTTCTTTTGGTTGCCGATGCTGTAACTCTCGCCCTCCAGGTTGTCATCGCGGGAAAGCCGCTCATAGAGGAACGCGGTCACATCACGGGATTTGCGGTTGTTCGACTGTCTCATTCAGTCCTCCTTCCTCCGGGACAGCCGAATAGCAAATATAACTTGTCTATGTTCATTATACCGCCGTCCGCCGTCCCTGTCAGCCGGGTCCGGGAGATTTACTTTGCTTCGCTCTCGGACTTCATCAGCCGCAGAAGGATGCTGCCCAGGGTATCCGGGCCATCTTGCCGAAAAACAGGTTCAACGACAAAAGACCTATTGCCGAAGCGATAGGTCGTCTTTTCATCTAATGATTTATTGGATGTGCCGGTCTTGCCGGCAGCAGTTTTTTCTTGCATAGAATGACCCCCTTTCGCAAGAAAGATCAATACGAAAGAGGCAGAAAACGGACGGCTGCTGGCACAGCTCCACGGGAATTTCACCCCGGCCCATGCTGATGGGTGCGGCGCACGATGCTTTGCGGGCGTCCAATGCGCGAGTCTCATTATCCTGCCTGCATATCATCGCCCACAAGCTGCCACACCTGTTTTACGGCCCAGTTTTGTCGCTCACCTGTTTGGTAGGGGTCCCGTCCTGCGGACTTGCAACAGGGTCATGGCGCACCGGCCGACCGGCTCCACGCAGACAGATCGTATCCGTCTGCCTTATGCTGCGCCGGAGGCCTCCCGCCGGGCTTTCTTTGTCAAGGAACTTTCGTCTTGGCTGTCGGATCGCTGGGGCAAGGAAAGGGAGCCGTGAAACTTGCCCCGGACGATTTTAGACCGGCAGTACCTTGAAACCTGTTACGATGCTATGGATCAGCTTCGTTTCCAGCCTGAGCCGCATATCTTCATCCACATACAGGTACTCGTTCCCATACTCGTCCTTCACAGGTCTGGTGGCAAGAGCCCGGATGTACTTCTGATAGTGAGCGACCACGGCGGCAAGGGCGTTCTCGTCGCCGTTTACGGCAGCCAGGATCACCGGCACCGGGATCGGCTTCACTTGTCCGGCCATTCAAATCCCTCCTTCATCAGATACTCGCGCAATTCTTTCAGTGTAACGAGCCGCCGCTTGGATACGGTCTGATGGACGATGTTCAGCTTCTCGCTGATCTCACGGTCCGTCATGCCCAGGAAGTAGGACAGCAGGATCACATCCCGCTTGCCCTCCGGCAGCTGCGCCAAGGCGTCAGCCAGAAGATCGCCGGCCACGACTACCGGAAGTCCCAGCACTTCAAAGACATGCTCGCCCATAAAGTGCTTGTCCCACACGGCGGTCTGTTCCAGCTCAGAGGCGGTCAGCTCTCCAAAGGATTTTTCCTGGGATTGGAGACTGGCAAGCTCGCGCTGGATGTACCGGGCCTCATTCTTCAAAACCCTGACACAGAAAGCGCCAAACTGATTTTGAATACGCTGCTCATAGGAGTCTTTCATTTTCTCACCTCCCTTCGCGCCGCACGGGTGCGGGGTGGTGATCTCCTCCCTTTCGCCTCAGTAATGCAAGGTTTGCGATTTTGGCAACCGCGAAGGGAAGAAAATTTTTATGAAAGGCTCCGCCGTATGGTGGAGGCTCGCATAAACAGAAAAAAGCGCCCATCCGCAGGATGCGGATGGGCGCAATAGAAGTAGCAAAAGCAATTATGTAATCATACAGTTCATATTCATAGGCGAGATGGTTCCCGATATTGGATGGGCTTTTTTTGACAGGTAAATTCCTGCCGAATTATGTCGAAGCAGTCTTTGCTTCACGGCGGCTCCCTCCCTGGGCCGCCGTCACCATTAAAACAGGGTCGTCACTCTTTGGGCATAAGGAACGGCGGCCTTGATTTTGTCAAAGCCGCCGTAAGTGTGTTTAGGGCATGGCGATTGCCTGCTGAACGACGGCTTTTTTTCTTTTGCCGTCGTCCGGCAGATAGATCGCATATATCTATCAGTTATGATTGGTCTTGCAAAATGCTTTGTGCCTCATCCTCGCTTATGTAGCCGTATTGAACCATTCTCTGTACGACATACTCTTGACGCTGTTCCGCCAGCTCTGGGTTGGCTGTCAGCGAATAAACTGAGGGCGCATTGGGAATCCCCGCCAAGAGAGTACATTCATAATCCGTCATATCAATGGGGCCTTTCCCAAAATATCCTTGGCTTGCATCGTAAATACAGTAGTAGCCGTCTCCAAAATAGATAGAATTGACATACAGCTCTAAAATCTCGTCTTTTGTATAGGTGTTTTCCAGGCGGAATGCCATAAACATCTCAGCAATCTTACGGATAAAACTTTTTTCCTGCGTAAAATACAGGTTTTTAGCAAGTTGCTGTGTTATGGTGCTGCCGCCCTCACGCAGGCTCCAAGAGGTCAGATTGTTCCAGGCAGCTCGTCCTATGGCAATCAGGTCAATTCCAAAATGCCGTTCAAAACGGTGATCTTCCACTGCCACAACGGCGTCCAAATAAATCTCTGGGATTTCAGCAAGGGTCGTATAATCGGGATCAGCTTGAATCTCGGCAACTTTTTCCTCAAGAGGTTGCTCGGCAAGTGCATCACGGTACATTTTATAACCAAATCCGCCCAAAACACCGCCAACAACGAGCATCGTAAGCATCACAAGCGCGAAGGAACGAATTAGGAACTTTCTTATTCTTTTCATGCTGCACCTGCCTTTCCGTTTGAAGTAGCGCCTATATAGGCTCCCGTTTACGAATTGCCGCCGTATTGTTCCTGCACGGCGGCGGGCATTTCATCAAATTGCACTTCTGCCCAGGTAACGACACCACGGAAAGGGGCTACCTTCAGGCATAAGTAGGCATCGTCAGTGAGAATCCGGCTCGTTTCAAAGTTCAGTTCTTTTTCGGCCCCGGTTTCATCGTAGGCGCTTAATGTGTAGCGATAATTCATCGCTCCGTGTGGTGCGATCTCGGTTACACAGTCGTTGTCAATTTGCGTGTAGTAATCGGCGCTTTTCTGCGTGGCAAGAAAAGCAACCGCGATAAACGCTACTACCAGGATAGCTATAACAGCAATGATGATTGTTTTTTTCTTTGCGCTCATAATGTGTACTCCTTACTCAATTTCGATGGATACGGTTCCTTCTGCCTGGTCGCCCCACACACCGATATAAGTGCTTGTGCCATCTACTTCTATTGTGCCATCGTACTCACCGCTCTCCGAGAGAAGAATAACCGGATCATCTGCCCCTGAGCGAAGAAAAACTGCTGCTTCGCCGCTTTCGAGAGAAAGTGAACAGGTGATGTGGATTGTACTTCCTGCTTCTCGCTCCAGCGTAGTACCGCCAAATAAAATCTCTGTGCCCGTAAACTCGGAATATGTCGCTTCATACGCCCCCGTGTAATCGTCTACCCCGTTTTCTTTGTGACCCTGCAATTTACTTTGGGGCGTAAGGGCCGCATTTCCCGCATCGCCAACAAGTTCGCCAAAGGCGTTCACGATACTGTCCTTTGCCTGGCCATCGTCTGCCTCTGATAGACCGCCAAGAGCCTGGTCAGCTCCTTCTGATAAGCCATTCAGCACAATATCTGTGCCGTCCGCCAATCCGTTCAACACAGCGTCCGTACCGTCCGCCAAAGACTGCATGGCTGTTGAACATCCAGACAAGCTGCCAACACAAAGAATTGCGCAGAGAACGACACAAATTTTACCAGTATAGTTTAATTTTCGCATGAACTCGCTCCTCTCATCCAACGAGACGCCTGCCGCGTCCCTTTTTGACTTTTTTCTTTTTGTTATTGCCTGCTTTTTTGCTGGGGCGGGAAAGCAGTAAAATCGCCATCGTCAGAACCAGCACCGCCGCTATGCCTGCTACTGCCAACAAAACGCTGGGAGCCTGCGTAGCGCCATTGTATTCCTGCATATCAAAACCGGCGAGGATCAATGCCGCCGAAAACGGATAAGCAGAGAGCAGGAAGCCGCTCTTGAAGAACAAGATGCAATACCCCAGGAAGAATGTCAGAAGCGACCCACCCAGGTAGGCTCCCCGCATCTGTCCAAAAATCAGGATCATCGGCATACAGACCAGGCTGGTATTGAAAGCGGCCGCGACCACCTGCGCGCCCTGCCGTAGCAGAACATCAGCAGAGAATCCATCCAGACCGGCGAGTGTGCCCGTCAGAACCGTTATGGCTACACTATAAATTCCAAACAGAATCGACAGGAAAATCGTGACGATTAGTTTCCCGCCCAGCAGCTTCGGGTAGGATACCGGCACGGTCAACAGATTTTTCATGGTGTCATTTGTGTTCTCACGGTCAATCAGCCAGCCGCCAATCATAACCAGCGAGATCGGCAGGAAAATCTGCGTGTTTCCCCAAATGACATTGGCAAACAGTTTGACAAAATCAAAGTTCTGGTCCCGCATCTCCGGGTTGATAATCAGCTGGGTGCCATATTGCACGACAGGGCACAGTGCCAGAGCTACAATACCAACCAGCAGGATCTGGCAGCGTCGCAGTTTGCGCCATTCCCCTTTTAGAATACTCCACATGACTTTACACCTCCTTAACAGCTCTGGCGCTTATAGACCAGTGCGATCAATGTCAGGAATACTGCCGACTCCAGGATAACGACCAAGAACGCTTGGGGCGTTGTCACAAAGTAAGGACTGATCCGCTCCATCAATTCCGTCATCTGTGCGCCGGATGTGTCCAGATACTGAAAGAACCAGCGGAAGGTCAGCGGTCCGGGTAACAGCGTACCTGGATTGAACCCAAAGGGCTGCATGATGAAATAGTCGTTGGTGCCAAAAATATAATTGACCGCCGTGTAGAAGAACGTGATAATTACGGAGATAATGTAACTGCGGTTCAAAAGCACCACCAGGAGGACGCAGGGCAGCGCCCCGGCCCACATCATGATCCCTTGTCCGATGCCTACAAAAAACAGTTCCCAAAAGCCGACCGGCTCCAGCCCGGAGGCCAGCACAATCGCCAGATTGACCAGGCTGCCGACAGCCATAAACGCAATGGAAAACAGAAACAGCAGCGTCATCTTTGCCAGGGCCAGCGCGGGTTTGCTCACGGGAACAGTCATCAGGTTCTTTAGAGTATCGTTATCCTGTTCTTCAAAGAGCAGATTCGATGCCAGCACCACTACGGCAGGCATCAGGAGCAGATAGGCGCTCAACTGAAACAGAGTAGACATCAGGCGGTCCACCGCTTCCGCGCCACTTGAAAATTCCTGCATCTCCGGCAGAAACAGCGCACATCCCAAGGGGATCAAAGCCGAAATGGCCGCAGCCGCAAAGAACAGGGGCTTTCGTTTTAGCTTGGCAAACTCACAGCGCAAAAGTTTAAGCAATGCCCTCACCCCCTGTAACCTGCTTGAAGTAATCTTCCAGGGTGTCCTCATAGAGATGGGCGTCGGACACAGACAGCCCTGCGTCTACAAACAGCCGGACCGCCGCGCCAGTGTCCAACCGAAGGTCTCGGACCGTCAGCTCATTGGCACTATCCACCTGGACATTCTGAATGCCAAGTTTGCTCTGAAGCAAGTTAGCAGCCAGCGCCGCATTGGAAACAGTAAAGCGGAAATATTTCCCGTTCTTTGCTTCCAGCTCCTTAAGGCTTTCTTCTTCCAGCAATACGCCGTGGTCAATGATTCCGATGTCATCGGCAAGCAGGGAGATCTCCGACAGGATATGGCTGGAGATCAAGATGGTTTTCCCGGTGGCGTCGCACAGTTCCCGGATGAAACCGCGCACCTCTGCAATACCGATAGGGTCAAGGCCGTTGATCGGCTCATCCAAAATCAGCAGTTCCGGGTTGTGCATGACAGCCAGTGCGATGGCAAGACGCTGCTTCATGCCCAGCGAATACTGGGAAAACAGCTTTTTGTCCCGGTACGGAAGGTTGACAACCTCCAACGCGCCTTTGATGTATTTGGGGCTTTTGAGTCCCCGCAAATCGGCAAAAATCCGAAGATTTTCTGTTCCCGTCAGGTTCGGATAAAACCCAGGCGACTCGATCAGAGAACCAATACGAGGCAGGATGTTTTTTTCGTTGCCGCGAAGCGGTTTGCCGAAAATCTTCACATCGCCGGAAGATGGAGCGGTAAGACCCAGCAACATCCGCATGGTGGTGGTTTTCCCGGCTCCGTTACGGCCCAGCAGGCCGTAGATACGCCCTTTTCTCACATGGATGGACAGATTGGATACACTGTTCTGTTCCCCGTATGTTTTGGTAAGGCCACGGGTTTCGATAACATAATCGCTCATGTGCGAATACCTCCTTTTCGTGATGATTTAAGCATACCATCCCAACCTTGAGATAACGCTGAGCCAACCTTGAATTATCTCTGAGATTTTAGACACAGAATAGGCATCCGACTTCCTTTGCGTTATAATGTAAATAAAGATAGGTGGTGAAATTTGCTTATGACAAATCACAAAATACTGCTGGTTGATGATGACCGTGATGTATTGGAGATGCTGCTCTCAATCTTCCGGCGGGCTGGATATACAAATCTAATAACCGCCGCATCTGGCGCTGAGGCATTACGGATATGGCAGAGAGAGCAGCCAAGTATGATCGTGTTGGATGTGATGATGCCGGACATGGATGGCTTCTCAGTTTTGAAAGAAATACGGCGCACAAGCCGGGTTCCCGTTCTGATGCTGACCGCTCGTGGTGAAGCGGAGGATCGCATCGAGGGGTTAGAGATCGGCGCAGACGACTATCTCGCCAAGCCCTTCTTACCCAAAGAATTACTGCTCAGGGTCGGCGCAATCTTAAACCGCGCTTACCCAAAGCAAAATGAAATGGTGGAACTTGCCGGAGCCACCGTGGATATGGCTAACGCAGAAGTTTGGAAAAACGGAGAGAAACAAACATTGACTGCCAAAGAGATGCAGCTTTTTGAAAAGCTGTATCAAAACGCAGGGCGGATCGTTACCACGGGTATCCTGTGCGAGACGATATGCGGGGAATTTTGGCAAGGGTATGAAAGCACCCTTTCCACCCATATCCGACACTTACGGGAGAAAATCGAGGAAAACCCGTCGAAGCCTGTTTCCCTTGTCACGGTTAAAGGGCTTGGCTATCGCCTTAATCTCAAGGAGGTGTCGCCATGAACGCCGTGCAGCGATTTTTCCGCCGCTATATTCTTTCCACGGTCGGGATCGTACTTTTATTTTTTGCCGTCAACATCGCTTTGCTCTTTGTAATCATCATTGCAGGGGGCATGAGTGGGGCTGATACCTCTTTTTCCGTCCGTGATTTCTCGGACCATGTAGTGCTGCAGGATGGGAAATGGGTCGCAGATGATACTGCCCTTTCCATGCTGCAAGAACAATCTGCCTGGGCAATGCTCCTAAATGAAGATGGCGATGTCATCTGGCAGCAGAGCCTGCCAGAAAAGCTGCCGCGTTCTTATACCAGTACAGAGGTGGCTTCTTTCAGCCGTTGGTATCTGGAGGACTATCCAGTTAAAATATGGACGCGTGCAGATGGCAAGCTCATGGTTGTAGGCTATCAGCCCGGAACGCTGGTAAAATATTATTTTTCTCTGGAATGGCCCTACATGGGGGTTTTACTTGGTGGAATTGCAGCGGTTTTTATCATCAATCTGTTGCTCATTATTTTCCTGATTTTGCGAAATACGCGGAAAGTCGAAAAAGCGATGACGCCCATTCTGCAAGGCATTCAAAATTTAAGTCACGGAAAAGCTTTGCATCTGGAAGAACAAGGGGAGCTGGCTGAGATCAACGCCGGACTGAACCGGGCCGCAGGTTATATGAAGAAGAAGGACAACACAAGAGCGGAGTGGATTCGCGGCGTATCTCACGACATCCGCACACCGCTTTCAATGGTGCTGGGGTATGCCAGCGAGCTGGAAGATGACGGCGACCTTCCACCGAACGCAAGAAAGCAGGCAGGGATCATTCGCCGGGAAAGCGAAAAGATGAAACGGCTGATCGATGATTTGAACCTGACTACCAAGCTGGAATATGCGCTCCAGCCCGTTCACTTCCAAGATGTGGATTGGGTAGAGACCAGCCGCCAGGCTGTCAGTGAAGTGCTGAATAGTGGTCTGGACAGCCGGTATGAAATCGTATTTGCCGAGATGCAGCCAGGGCGCTCAATCCACCTTTTGGGAGACGATGGACTGCTGCGACGTATGCTGGATAATTTGATCCGCAACAGCATCACCCATAATCCGCATGGGTGCAGAATTTCCGTTTCTGTCGGAGAAGAAAAAGGACATTGCCTTTGCACAGTTTCTGACGATGGCATAGGGATCGAGCCGGAACGTCTGAAAGTATTAAATCGCGGAGACGACATTACCAGTACCCAAGGCAGCGATGAAAAAAACGAGCATGGTCTTGGCTTAAAGCTGGTGATGCAGATCGTAAAAGCTCATCGCGGAACCGTTTCTTTTTCCGGCAGCACCCCACATGGATTGGAAGTCAGAATCTCTCTGCCGACCCAGCCACTTATTTCATAAATCTCGGCAATATAGAACAAAACCCCGAAAGGAAAACAGATGAGCCAATATCTTGAAGCACTGCGGCAGGCGATGGTCATTTACCCGATGATCGTCGTCCTGTTTACGGTGCCATACATCGCATGGAGTTATCATAAATATGGATCGGTCCTCAGTTTACGGGTTCTGATCGTGTACAGCTTTCTTCTGTACCTTCTCTGCGTCTATTGCCTTGTCATTCTACCGCTGCCTACGCCGGAAAAGGCCGCCACTCTGCATGGGCATAAGGCGCAGCTTATCCCGTTTTCTTTTCTTGCCGATATAGTCAAGCAAGCAGAAATCCAACCTGGACAGCCTGCCAGCTGGCTTCATATTTTCACAGGCAGCGCCTTCTGGACAACCATTTTCAATCTATTTATGACAATGCCGTTTGGCGTCTATCTGAGATACTACTTTTGTTATCACTGGCGCAAAACATTACGGTTGTCCTTTTTATTATCTTTGTTTTTCGAGCTGACCCAGCTCAGCGGTCTGTATTTTGTCTATCCGGGCAGCTACCGCCTGTTTGATGTGGATGACCTGATCGTTAACACAGCGGGCAGCATGATTGGATTCGCTTTGGCCGGACCGGTGAGCCGTCTACTGCCCACCCGGCAAGAGTTGGATACCGTCAGTTTCCAACGGGGTGCTTCCATATCCTTTACGCGACGCGTTTTTGCCTTTCTGGCCGACATGGCTTGCCTGATCTTTGCATCGTGCATCCTGGCCGTGTTCGTAGTCCCGTTTGGAATTACCCTTTCCATTCAATGGCTGCCAGTTCTATTTCTTCTGTACTTTGGGCTGCTTCCTGCTTTTTGTCACGGGCAGACCCCAGGTAAGCGGCTGACACGAATGAAAATTGTGCAAGCAAACGGCTACTCAGCGCATTGCTATCAATATTTCCTGCGCTATGGCCTGCTGATTGCAGGTCTGGTCGGAGCGCCGTATTGCTTGAACCGGCTACTATTCATTCTGATGGATGTATTGCATCTGGACAGCTTAGCATCACTCGTACTGCATGGATTGTTGATCGGTGGGTATTTGTTCTGGCTATTCTTTGCCGGGATTCGCATGGCCCTGCACAAACCCTTGTTCTACGAGCGATGGTCGAGGACAAAGTTAATAAGTACAGTAAAACGCACAACGAATTGAGTATCGGCTTGATATTCACGATTTATTACGTCTGGCAAACTTCAAAATGTATTTATAAAAAACAGGGATAAGGCGAATGGCTATTAGCTAATTCGCCTTATCCCTGTTTTTGAACTGCCCTTTTTGCACGGCTCTCATAATATGAATTATATTGGCTATATAGGGGAACTGTATAGACATATTCAGAAAGAAAGGTGAACAGTAGAATGTAATTGGGTGAATGAATATGGCAAAGAGGCCGGTAGAAAAGATTGACCTGCGCCCTTATGGGGCTGCGGTTAAAAAAGCGAGAACCGAGCGTAAGGAGTCCCGCAACAAGGTGGGGAATGAAATGTTCCTCTCTCCTCGGTATCTGGCGAATATTGAAAACAAAGGGCAGCATCCGAGCGTCCAAATCTTTTTGGAACTCATGTCCCGCTATCATGTTTCGGTGGATCAGATCCTTTTTGGGGATGCCGAAGGCGGAAAGTCCACCGCGTCCCGCCAGCTTGATGCTCTGGTGGGTGAACTGAGCGACAGGGAGATACAAATCCTCATCGCCACGGCGCAGGCCATTCTGGATGCGCGTGAGGATGGGGAAAAGTAGTGTTTTCCGTACAACTGCACAGGAACTGTCAGACGCTATAAACGATAGGTTTATAGCGTTTTTTCTTGTTCTGTCGGTTGCCAAAGTTGCCGTTTCCGTATTACTAAGGTACGGGAAGGGTTACGGTAGCAAGCACAGCAAGTGTAGCCACACTTGCGAATTTTCTGTTTAAGGGGGACCCCTGCCCCTAAACAGAAAAATTGCTTGCTGGGATAGTCCCAGACCCTTATGAGGAAACGGAGGCACACACTATGGCAAACCGCAAACGGCCCATCGTCCTGCGCTGCCCGGTGACAGCAGAGGAACGGGCCCTGATAGAACAGAAGATGGCCCAGCTCCACACAAAGCGAATCGGCGCCTATCTCCGTAAGATGGCAATTGATGGGTACATCATCCAGGTGGACACCACCGACATCAGGGAGATGACAAAGGCCTTGGGCTCCATCGGCCGGAACATCAATCAAATCGCCAAGAGGGTGAACGCCGGCGGCCCCGCTTATCAGGCCGACATGGAGGAGATCCGGGCGAGATTGGAGCAGATATGGCAGTTACAAAGACGCATCCTATTAAGTCAACGCTGAAAGCGGCCATCGACTATATCTGCAATCCCGACAAGACGGATGGAAAGCTGCTGGTGTCCTCCTTCGGCTGCACCGCAGAGACCGCCGACATTGAATTTGCATGGACCCGCCGCCATGCCATCGACAAGGGCACGAACCTGGGCCGCCACCTCATCCAGGCGTTTGAGCCTGGGGAAGTGACGCCGGAGGAAGCCCACCGGATCGGCATGGAGCTGGCGCGGGAGGTCCTGGGCGGCAAATATGAATTTGTCCTCACCACCCACATAGACAGGGATCACGTCCATAATCACCTGATTTTCAATGCGGTCAGCTTTCAGGATCACAAGCACTATCACTCCAACAAGCGGAGCTATCACTTCATTCGCCGCACCAGTGACCGTATCTGTAAAGAGCATGGCCTGTCCGTCATCGTCCCCGGCCGGGATAAGGGCAAGAGCTACATCGAGCATCAGGCGGAACAGAACGGCACCAGCTATAAGGCGAAACTGCGCTCCGCCATCGACCGGCTCCTGCCCGGCTGCACCGACCTGGAGGACCTGCTCCGCCGCCTCCAGCGGGAAGGGTACGAGCTGAAACGGGGCAAGTACATATCTGCCAGGGCTCCAGGTCAGGAGCGGTTTACCCGTTTGAAAACCCTGGGCGCCGACTACGCCGAGGAAGCCCTGGCTGCTCGGATTGCCGGAAGGTCCTGCCCCTCCCGCCAGCCGAAGCAGCGCACCGGGAGGCCCAGTCTACTCATCGACATCCAGAACAACATCAAAGCCCAGCAGAGTGCCGGCTACAAGCATTGGGCGACCATCGAGAATTTGAAGCGTGCCGCGGAAACGCTGAACTTCTTGACTGAACATGGGATTGGAAGTTTGGAGGAGCTGTCCGAGCGGTGCGACGGGGCGGCGGCCGCCACCGCCAGGATAAAGGCGGAACTCCGATCCATCGAGAACGAAGCGGAGCGGCTGACTCTCACCATGAAGCACGCCGCCACTTACCGTCAGCTCCGTCCCCTGTATGACCAATACCGCCAGTCCAGGGACAAGGAGAAATTCCTCCGGGGGCATGAGGGGGAGATCATCCTGTTTGAGGCGGCGGCAAGGGAACTGAAACGCCTGGACGCTGTACCCCTGCCCGCCACCCAGCGGCTCCGGGCCGAGATGGACGAACTCACCGCCAGGAGGACCGCCCTGCGAACGGAATATAAAAAGGCGCAGCGGGAAGAACGGGAGTACGACACCCTCCGCCAGAATGTGGAGGCCCTGCTGGAAAAACCGCGTGAAGCCGAACCGCAGAGGCAGCGGAATAACGAATTGGAATAGTGGCAGTTGTGCGCCTTTACCAGACTTTTCAAAAGCACCTGGGCGCGGTCCTAAAATCCCAGTATAATAGAGGCAGGAATGGAGGTGCCGCCAATGACAAGAACCGAGGCCATCAAGGATTTTTTCAAGAAGGCAGTTTTGCCCGTCGCCATCGCCGGGCTACTGTACTGCATTTTCAAATCCGCCTGCATAAGAGATGGAGAGCTGGATCTTCTCTGGCTCTGGATACTCTGCGGCCTGCCCTTCGGCATCCATCGGATGTGCGTGTGGATCGTGCCGGGCGGCGGCTCCCTGGGCGGCGGCGCCGCGCTGTTCGCGCTGAACTTCATCATCGGCGGCCTCATCGGTGGCTTCGTCCTGGTATGGCGTCTGCTGGTGGCGGCGTGGTATGTCCCCCTTACCATCTACCGCCTGATCGTGGGATAACCGCACTATGGAAATGTGGAAAACGGCCGCTCCGCCGATGGAAAACAGATATTCACGGCCCGATGGAAAAGCCGCCGGCTTTCCCACAGCCCGCAAACATCGTTTCCCACAGTTCCGCAAGCATGACCGTTTACGCACATTCCCACAGCGCCTACTACGGCGAATATCCTTCCCGTCCGATCCTGATTGAAAGAGAAAAAAGAGAACAAAAAAAGAAGCGGGAGCGTCACCCTCGGCCTAAACCGAAGGCGGCGCTCCCACTCTGTTATGGAAAAGTGTTCAAAACAGCCTCTTTGCACCCCTTAAATCGGAGGGTGAGGACTACACGGGAAATCATAAAGGCGGCTCCCGGAAAAGCCGCCACAGACGATTTTTCAGCCCATTTTCAACCCCTATCCCCACACTTTTTCGAGCGTGCGGACTGGTAATGGGGACAGGCGATGAGGTCCGCCCGGAAGCTCTGCTTGCAGGGATGGACACAGCCCTTGCAGATCTTGTTGTACCTGCGGCGGCCGTTTTCCCCCAGGAAGAAGGACCACTCCAGCCGCCACTTCTTGCTCCGGCTCATAGGTCATGCTCCGGGGGCTTCTTCTGCTGAACCTTGTCCGGGGGCTTGCGCTCGCCGCACTCCCGTTTGGCCTCCGCCAGCCGCTCCCGGATGGAGGGCTTCTTCTCCGGCGTGGTCCTGCGCGCCTCACCCTGGGCCTTCTCCAGCTCCTCACCCCTGCGGCCGTTGTTCAGCACCCCGTCGATCATCCCGTAGTCGTCCTCCAGGGTCATCTCGGCGGTGCGGAGAGGGTTCTCCGGCTCCACCGGCAGGGCGATGATCTGCCCGTTCAGACTGATGAACTGCTCCGGCTGTTTGAAGTGTTCCGTGTACTTCTGCACCTGCTCCGGGGTCAGGGAGGTGAAGCTGTCCTCACTCAGCCCCACCACCAGGAAGGTGCCGGCCATGACGTCATAAATCTCCCCATGCTCATCCCGCAGGCCCCGGTTCAGCTCCAGACCGATGAGCTTGCCCTCATCGTTACAGACCAGCCCCACCGGGTCGGAGAAGGGATAGGTGGCGGCAATATCGCCGCCCACTTCCGCCTGTAACGAATGGAGGCCGTGGTCGATCTCCTTCACATAGGGCTCCTTCATGGGCTCCACCACCAGGACGGTCATCTTCTCCGGGGCGGTGTGCTCCTGGGCCTCCTTGCTGCGGATAGCAAAGGCGCGGGAACCGTTGCCCATGATGAGGTACTTCCCATCGTCAGACTGATGGTGGAAGCCGTACCCAGCCGCCTCCATCTGCTCCCGGCTCATATCCGTCACATAGAAGGTCCCCCTGGGGGTCCGTACCGTTTCGCCGGTCTCCCGGTCATCCGGGGAGGGCGCCGGGGCCTGCCCGGACAGCTCCGCCTCATACTCCCGGCCCGCCTGCTCTGCAAAGGCCAGCATCTCGTCCACATGGGACTTGTCCGGGTTCTGGATGGCCTCCCGGATCGCCACAGGGTCTACATCGAGAAATTCCTCATACCCGGTGGCGTCTTTGAACTTCTCGATCTCGGAAGGCAGGTAGTCCTCCTGGGTCTGCCCCAGGGCGGCCAGCTTCTCATCCAGGGCGGAAATGCGGCCGGCCATCAGGTTTTCGTAGATCTCCTCCTTGGCCGCGTGCTCCTCCGGGTGCTCGGCGGCGTACTGCGGGTCGTGCTGGCGGAAGAACTCGTCCATATCGTAGGCGATGTCCATCGCCCATTCGGATTTTTCCTCCTCGGTCAGCTCCTCCGCGTCCTGGAAGGTCATCACCCGGTATTCCTCCGGGATGCTGCCATGCTCCCCATCGTAATACTCATGGAAGCTGCTCCCGGTGTCCCGCACATACCCCAGGTCGGTGAACTCGCCGCCCTCCTCCAGGGCGACGTCCCGGCCGTAGGCCTCATAGTCGATGTAGTTCCGCAGATGCTCCGGCACCTGCATGGCGTCCAGCTCCTCGATGTAATACCGGCCCAGGTCGTCGTGGTCGTGGATGTCGGGGTAAATATCATAGCAGTCCAGGTTCTCGGTCAGGTTGATGATCTCCTGCAAACTGCCCGAGTGGTCGCCGATCTCCATCGCCGCCTGGAACTGTTCGTACTCACCCTGGCTCATCTCGTCCAGCTTGGAAGCCAGGTAGTTGAGCTCGTCCAGGTTCTCATACTCGCCCAGCTTGTCATAGAGGCCGTCCACATAGCAGTCATAGTCAGTGATGAACCACTCCTCGTAGGGCTGGCCGAAGTCGTCCTTCTGCCCAATGCCGATCCGTTCAAACACCTTCTGCATCTCCTCCGGCGTGGTGGGGAACTTCACCCATTCGCCCACCAGGTCGCCCTCGTTGTACTTGCCCAGGTTGGTGATGAAGGCGGCAAAGGGATAATCTTTGTCATATTCATAATGGGGCATATACGCACCTCCTTACAGCTCCGGCTCAGACTTCCCCTTGTGGGGCGCCTGGGCCTTATTTTTGTTCCTGCACTCCTGTTTGCTCTGTTCCAGCCGCTCCTTGATGGAGGGCTTGCGGTCCGCCTGCTTCGCCTGGGGGCGGTCGTGCTGCCACTCATCCCCAGACAGCGTTAAATATCCCCGGCTGGTGAAGCAGCCCTGTTCCTCCTGCACGGCGTATTTGCCGAAGGGAACCGGGTCAATGGCATCCAGCAGTTCCGGGGGCAAAAGGGTGTCCAGATGCTGCGCCAAGTAGCGCCAGCCCACATCCTCCACCTTGCTGATGTTGGCCTCCAGGATGAAATACTCGGTATTGGCGGGAAATTCCCGGAACTGTTCCAGAGTGGTCAGCTGGAAGGGGGACTCCTGGACAGCGGCCAGGAGGTCCCGGTCCTCCGGGGAAAGGGTGGACAGCGCCCGAAGCGCCGCCACCTGCTCCGCGGGGCTCCCCTCATGGGGGAGCATCGCTTTCAGATCATTCAGAGAAATATCAGATTTACTTTTTGCCATTCACGCCCTCCTTCCGCTTGGGGAACTCCAGCTTGAAGCGGACATACTTTTCGCCGGTGTCGTCCAGCACCACCACCGCGTCATAGGCGGCGCCCTTCTTTTCAGACCACATCCCCTTGACGGAAGTGCGGCCCTTCTTCAAAAGGTCGTCGGCCATCTTGCGGGTCAGCTCCTTTTTGCGGGAGGTCCAGAAGCGGTCGTCCTTCCAAAGGACAAAACGGCAGGAGCGGTCGGAGCAGTAAAAATTCTTCTTGCCCTCATAGACCGGCTTTCCGCAGCGGGGGCAGAGGCCCACGGCCTCCCGCTCCGGGGCAAACAGCTTCTGGCCCTCCTCGGAGATATGGGAATAGGTTTTCACCAGCTCCCGCGCCATGTCAGAGATCCCCGCCATGAACGCGGCGGGGTCGCCCTCGCCCCTGGCGATGGCGGTCAGCTTCTGCTCCCACTCCGCCGTAAGCATGGGAGAGGTCAAAGTATCCGGCAGGACGGTGACCAGATTGATCCCCGCCTTGGTGGGGATGAGGCTTTTGCCCTTGCGCTCCACAAATCCGGCCGCCACCAGCTTTTCCAGGATCGCCGCCCTGGTGGCCGGGGTGCCCAGGCCCTTGCGCTCGGCATCCTCCGGCATATCGTCTTTTCCAGCAGTCTCCATCGCCGCCAGGAGAGTGTCCTCCGTGTACGTCTTGGGCGGGGCGGTGAAGTGCTCGGTGACAGCGGCCTCCACCTGGTCAAAAAGTTGACCCTCGGTGAAGTCCGGCAGGGCGGCGGGTTCCGCCTCGTCCTCCGGCTGCTCCTTCAGGGAGGCGCGGAAAATGCGGTCAATGCCCTTCCATCCTAGGGACAGCACATGGCGGCCCTTGGCGGTGAAGGTCTGCCCGCCGCAGGTAAAGGTCGCCGTGACAGTCTCGTACACAAAGGGCTCCGCCACCGCGCACAGCAGCTCCCGGCAGACCAGCAGGAGGGTGTTTCGCTCGCCCACCGGCAGAGCGGACAAGTCAGCCTTTTCCAATTCTAGCGTGGGGATAATGGCGTGGTGGTCGGACACCTTCTTGTCATTCACCAGCAAAGTCACATCCGGGAAGAACTCCTTGCATCCATCAAAGGGCGGCAGCTTGGCCGCCAGGTGGAGGACCGCCGAAGCGGTCTCCGCCATATCGCCGGTCAGATACCGGCTGTCCGTCCGGGGATAGGTCAGCAGCTTCTTTTCGTAGAGGAATTGCGCGTAGTCCAAAGTCTGCTTCGCCGTGTAGCCGAACACCCGGTTTGCCTCCCGCTGCAAGGTGGTCAGGTCGTAGAGCTTGGGCGGCGACTCTTTCTTCTGTTCACGGGTGACGGAAGCGCAGACCGCTTCCGCACCGGCACAGGCCGCCCGCAGGGCCTCCGCCTCCTCCGGGGCGGCGATCTTCTCCGACACCGCCTCGGCCCCGCCCAGGGTAAGACGCACATGGTGGTACTTCTCCTTGCGGAACATTGTGATTTTGCTGTCCCGGTCCACCAGCATGGCAAGGGTGGGCGTCTGGACACGCCCCACATTCAGGGTGCGGTGGTACAGCACCGAAAAAAGCCTTGTGGCGTTGATCCCGATGAGCCAGTCCGCTTTCTGGCGGCAGAGGGCGGACTGGTACAGCGGGTCATACTCCGCGCCGGGGCGCAGGCCAGCGAAGCCCTCCCGGATGGCCGCGTCCTCCATCGAGGAGATCCACAGCCGGGAGAAGGGCTTTTGGCATCCCGCCATCTCATAGACCAGCCGGAAGATGAGCTCACCCTCCCGCCCGGCATCGCAGGCGTTGACCAGCTCCGTCACATCGGTGCGCGCCATAAGGCGTTTCAGGTTCTGGAAGGCGTCCTCCTTGTCCTTCGCCAGCACATAGCGGAAGGGCTCCGGCAGGATGGGAAGGTCGTCATATTTCCACTTTTTGTAGCCGGGGTCATAGCCCGCCGCGTCCATCGGGGACACCAGATGCCCCACGCACCAGGAAACGATGAGCCCATTTCCCTCAAAACAGCCATCGGCCCTGGATGTGACACCCAGGGCCGACGCGACGGCTTTTGCAACACTTGGTTTCTCACAGATCACCAGCTTCATTTCGTATCCTCCGTTTCTTCCTCCGGTTCAGGCTCATCCTCGTTGATATATTCCTCCTCGTCCGCAAAATCGTAGTCATCCGGGTCCGCGCTGGCCTTGGACGCCTGCTTGGGACGGATGAACTTGATGTAGGCGAAGGCTCCGCCGCCGCCCAGCACCACCAGCACCAGTACCAGCGCCAGGGCGCCCATGCCCCCGGACTTCTCCTCCTCCGGCTCCGGTTCGGGTTCCGGCTCCGGCTCCGCGCCGGCGCACTCGGCCATATTCACCGCGCACACCTCGCAGGAAGTGTTCACCGCCCCGGCCTGGCATTTCTCAGCACAGGTGCAGACCGCCGGGGCCTCCTGGGCCTCGCCATCCTCCATCAGGGCCATGAGGTCGGCTTCGTCCACCTGGTTCAAAAAGTGAACGGCGGTCTCCGCGTCCTCGTTTGCCCGGTCGATCAGGATGTAGAAATAGTTGCCCGCCTTGGTGGTGACCGTGATGAGCTGCTTGTCGCCGTAGAAATCGTCTACCAGGGTGGCGTTGCCCTCCGGGGTCAGCGGCTGTCCCTCCGGCTCCATGCCCCCGGTGGTCTCCTCCTGGGGCTCCTCCGCAGGTTCCGACGCCTCCGGTGTTTCAGTGTAGTAGGGTTCTCCATCCCCGCCGCCGGCGAAAGCGGGGACAGCAAAAGCCGTGGTACAGAGCACCACGGCCAGCATTGCCGTAAACAGCCGAATGATCTTCTTATTCTTCATACTCGGTATCCTCCATCTCATTCTCGCCGGGGTTCGCCGCGGCCTCCGCCTCCATCATGCCCTCCGGCAGGGTGATGAGGCCGCTGGCGTAGGCCTTCAGGAAGGCCGTCAGCTCCCGGTTGTCCATCTTCACCGCCTTGACCATGCGGACGATCTCCAGGTTTTCCTCCTCAGTGAGCTGGGTCTCCAGGGCGCGGAGGCGCTTCTGCTGCTCGGAGATCTTCTCTTTGGTCTTTTCAATGTCACGGCGGATCTTCTCAACAGTTGCCATGTATGCAAAACTCCTTTCCATATCGTTCTTTCCATGAATAGTTGCGGCCCAGGCCCTGGACCATTTTCAAATTGGGACGGGCGTTGTCCTCCAGGGCGATGGCCCGACGGAACAGGTCCGGGTGGTGATCCCGCAGATAGATGATCTCCTCCGCCCGCATACTGGGACAGAAGAAGCAGGAGGACTTGCCCGGCTGGGGCAGGCCCGCATCTTCAATGGCCCGCATACACGCCGCCCGGTCCCATCCCCATTCCATCAGGGGATACCACTTGCTGTACTTGGGGTCGGCCAGGTCGCCCAGCAGCACCTTGTCGCTGCGGTAGCCCTCGCCGGCGTCGTAGCCGATGAACTTCACCACCCGTTTGCCCGCCGCCCATACCTTTTGGCAGGGCAAATAGTGATTGCAGAACTTTTCCTGCGGCCCGATCTTGTGTTTCAGGGAACACCGTTTGAAGCCGTAGGCGATGGAGGGCAGGGTGCCGCTCTGCAAACACTCCTGCTCCAGGGTCAGCCGCTTGCCGTCCCGCGTGGTCTTGTAGACTCTGGTAATGGGCGGCATCCCGTGGTCCTTCAGCCATCGGTCCATGACGTCCAGGTAGGCATAGGTGTGGGGATGCTCCGCCCCGGTATCCGCAAAGAGGATCAGGTCCACCGGGATGCGGTGCTGGTGCAGGCCGATCAAAAGGGCGGTGCTGTTGACACCGCCCCCGTAGGAAACCATATTGATGCTTTACCACCTCCCATCAGTTGTACGGCGGCCGGCCGTAGGCATAAAAGTGTGATTGCCAGTAGCTGGTGTTCAAATTAGTGTAGGAGATCGGATCTCCACAGTGCAGCATCATATTGTCGCCCACATAGATGCCCACATGGGAGATGCCGCTGGTATCGTAGGTCCCCACAAAGAACACCAGATCGCCCGGCTGCGGGTCGGAGACCGGCGTGGAGATATTGTAGAGCCCCTGGGCGCCCAGCCGCCCGGTGTTGCACAGGCCGGTGCTGGTCAGCACATAGCTGACGAAGCCGGAACAGTCGAAGGAGGTCTCCGGGCTGCTCCCGCCCCACACATAGGGATACCCCAGATATTTCTCCGCCTCGGTGATGAGGGTGGCGAACCGCTCATCCGTCAGGTACTCGGCGGGGATGTCCCAGGCCGTGGGCGGGTTCTCCACATACTTGCCCACATACCCGGAGGACGGGAACAGGTCCGGCCGGTTGCCCAGGGTGGACATATACACGGCGTACATGGAGAGCTGGTCCTCGCCCATGATGTAGACGGGCACATGGGAGAGATTGAAATTCTCCAGGGTAACGGTGCAGATGTACCAGGTGTAGGGCACCCGGACCGTATAGGAGTTGCCCTCGCTGTCCGTCCGGGTCTCGGTGCGGTAGCGGGTCTCTGTCGTTACCGTTTCCGTAAGGATGTACTGCTTGTCAAAGAGCATTTCCAGATCCCCTTGCACCTCGTCCAGGGTGAACACCCCCTCATGGAGCGCCGACAGGATGGACAGCAGCACATAGGGGTCATGCTCGATCTCATCCAGGTCAAAGTGATACTCGTCATAGTCGTGGGTGCTTTCATAGGTATCCAGATACTCTTGCAGCTCCGCCTCCATCTCGCAGTAGGCGGCCTCGGCCCCGGTCAAGTCCGCGTCCTCCGAAAGATAGGAGGAGCCAACCAGGCCGGAGGTGCCGCCCCCAAACATGGAGGTGCAGGATTGCATCAGGCCTATAATCATCATAAGCATCAGGCCGATCCCGCCCACGATGAGGAGGGTGTGCTTGTTTTTGGTGACGAAACCGCCCAGCTTCTGGGCGATGGTCCCGCCGCCCTTCTTTGCGGCGGAGGCGGCGGTCTGGGACGCCTTGCCCGCGGCCTGGGCCGCGCCGGTCCCTGCCCGGTGGGCGGCGGCGTACTGCTTTTGCAGGCGCTTCTTCTGCCACAGCCGGGAGATGGGATTGCTGGACGCAAGCTGGGGGTTCTCCATAACGGACTTCTGCCAATAGAAATCCGCATTGGCCTTCACCGCTACCTGCTCCGCTTTTGATACATCCCGCCAGGGTTTCAGCTTACAGTTCGCACGCGCCTGGTGGAAGCGGCGGCCGCCATAGCCCACGGCCTTCTCGATCTGCCGCTCCCCCAGGTGGCCGGCCTGAACGCCGGAGTTGTCGCCCTCCACCTTGCTCACCTCGCCGTGGAGGGTGGACTTGACCTCCTGCACCGGCCGGGATAAGGGATTGCCATGCTCCTTGCCGGGAGGCTTCACGGGGACGGCGGCCTTTGCCGCGTCCAGCTTATCCGCCGCCTTGTCGGACTTTCGGACAGCCTTTTTCAGCTCCGGCGCCGCCCGGTCTGCCTCGGAAAACTGCAAACGGGAGGAAGGGCGGTCCCTGGCCGCCTCACCATCCCGGAAGGTATCGCGCCGCTTGCGCCGCGCCTTTTTCGCCTGGCGGCGTTCCACATGGCCCGCCGCCTCGTCCACCGCCCGGCTCAGCACACCGGCGGTCTCATCAGCAGAGGAATAGTCCTGCTCCGGGGGACGGTCCGAAACATGGGTGGCCTCGCCGGTCACCAGGTTCACCGAAATGGCCCCGTCACGGGTCATCTTCTGGGCCTCCTTCTCGGAGGCTTTCCATTCCTGCATTTATCCGTCACCTCCTCCATAGGGGCAGATGCCGGCGCACGCCCCGGTCTCGATCATGGAAATATAGTGAAAAATGGGATAGGCCTGGGGCGGGCAGACCGCGTTGCCCAGGGTTTTCAGCCGCAGGGCCCGGTCCTTCGTGTCCTCCGTTATGCGGGGGACGCCCTCCGGCTCGCCGGCCCAGAGGATACGGCCGTCCATCCTTTCGGGAAGCCCATGAGCCATTCCACCCAATCCGGGTTCAGCGCCGCCTTCTCCGACAGGGGCTGCTCCTGGTGGATCACCTGGGCCGAAAGGTTGCTGGACGGGGACTTGCCCCGGAAGGCCGCCGGTTTCAAGGTGGAGCGGTAGCCCTCCGACGCCGCCGGCGTCAGGTAGAACACCGCCGCCGAAAGGCTCAGGCTCCAGATCGTCCCGTCCCTGTTCCGCTTGCGGAAGATCCCATTGTCCGACAGGAACACATCCAGGTTTGCCGCGTCCCTGCAGGTGGATTTGTCGGAGGCAAGGGGCGTGGGAAACATCAGCCGCGACGATAAAAGTTCGCTGGCGTTCATGCCACGCGCCGACGCCGCAAGCCGGAAATACGAATGGGAGAACAGCGTATCCCGCTTTTGCCAGGTCAAAAATCGTTTTGTCGAGCCCCATATTGATGAAGCCAGCAACATTTTCCCCAAGCACCCAACGGGGCCGCAGCTCGGTAATAACTCTGCACATTTCCGGCCACAGGTAGCGTTCATCCGCAAAGCCCTTCCGCTTTCCCGCGGTGGAGAAGGGCTGGCAGGGGAAGCCGCCGGAGATGATGGTGACTGTTTCAAGTCCTGTTTTCTCAAAAAACGCCTCCTTCGTAAATGTGGTGATGTCCCGGAACTTCGGCACGTCCGGCCAGTGCCACTCCAGGACGGAATAGGGATAGTCCGCCCATTCACACTGGCAGACGGTCACGAACCCGGCCGCCTCCGCCGCCAGGTCCAGGCCGCCGATGCCGGAGAACAGGCTCACATGGGTCAGTCGCTCCATACCTCGTCCCCTTCAAGGTCCCCCTCGTCCTGGGGCTCCTCCGCATCCTCCAGGCGGACCAGGTTATGGCGGCGGATGATGGATTCCTCCAGGATGTCCTGGGCGGCGTTGCTGTCCTCCGGGAGGCCCAGGCTGCGGTAGAGCTTTTTCAGCACCTTCTCATAGCCGCCGGCCTTTTTCTTCAGCCGGAGGAAGTCCTTCTCCGTTTCCGCCTCGGACAGGCGGCGGGCCAGCGAATAGTAGAGGACGATCAGGTTGTGGATGTCGCCCACCAGCATACGGAAGCCATAGCCGGGGATGATGTACTCATCCTTATACTTCTTGGGCTTCGGCTCCTCCACGGGCACCGGGGTGGCCTCCGCCAGCTCCTTTGCCATAAGGTCCTTCAGGTCTTTGGGGTCGCCGAATACCAGGTAGCGGCCGGGGATGCCCCAGCCTTGGAACTTCTCCTCGGCGATCTCGCCGTAGCGCTTCGCCGCGTCCAGCACATGGAACATGTCCTCCTCATCCTTGATCCGGCCCGCCAGGAAAGCGAGCTGGTGGAGAAGGCCGTACAGGTGGACCTCATCGTTGATGTGGTTGAGATAGGTCTTGCCGTCGATAATGTAGATCTTGTTTTTCATAGTCATTCCTCCGTTTCCGCCGCGTGCTCCACCTCGCTGGGCTTGGTGGTGAGCAGCTTGTAAAGTTCCGTGTCCTTCGGGAAATCGTCCGCAAAGGGCAGGATCACATTGTTGAAGAACAGCAGCCCGTGGCCCGGCTCGGAGTTGGTCACATAGGCAAGCTGCTCCGCTGAAATGCCCAGCCGCTCCGCCAAAATCTTGCGGTCGCCGGCGGCCTGGTTGAGCATATAGATGAAGTCGCTGTTTTCCAGGATGTTCTCGATCTCCGGGGAGGAGAGTAAGTCCTTGGGGTTCTGGGTCGCCCCGGTGGGCACCCCGCCCCATTTTCTAAACCGTTTCCAGATCTCCGCCGAATAGGCCGCCGTCTGCTCCTCCTTCAGCAGAAGATGGAACTCGTCCACGAAATACCAGGTGGAGCGCCCGATGGCTCGGTTGATGGTGACGGTATTCCACACCGCGTCCTGGACGATGAGCATTCCCGGCTTTTTCAGGTTTTTCCCCAGGCCCTTGATGTCAAAGCAGACAAGGCGGTTGCGGATGTCCACCGTGGTGCGGTGGTTGAAGAAGTTGAGGGAGCCGTTCACATACAGGTCCAATGCCTGGGCCACACGGTCGGCCTCCGGGATGCCCTGCGCCAGCAGCGCCTCCTTCAGGTCGCCCAGGATGGGCATATTCTCCGGCCTAGGGTCGGCGAAGTAGGGCTGGTAGATCTTCTGCACCGCCCGGTCGATGACGGTTTTCTCGATGGCTTCCAGCCCGGTCTTGCTCCCCATGATGAGCTCACAGAAGGAAAGCACGAAGTCAGATTTCAGCGCCAGGGGGTTCTCCTCGTCGGAGTAGTTGAGGTTGATGTCCAGGGGGTTCACATAGTCGGTGCTGGACGGGGACAGCCGGATGACCTGCCCGCCCAGCCGGCGCACCAGGGGCGAATACTCGTCCTCCGGGTCGCAGATGATGACATTATCTTTTGTGGTCAGGATGATGAAAGTGATCTCCCGCTTGCAGCTCATGGACTTGCCGCTGCCCGGCGTGCCGAACACCAGCCCGTTGGGGCTTCTGGACTGTTTGCGGTCCAGAAGGATCATGTTGTTACTCAAAGCGTTGAGGCCGTAGTACATGGCGTCCCCGCCCATAAACAGCTCCTGGGTGACGAAGGGGACGAACACCGCCAGCGCCGAAGTGGTGAGGCTCCGCTCGATTTTGATACGGTTGAGCCCCAGGGGAAGGCTGCTCATCAGTCCGTCCTCCTGCTGGAAGTCCAGCCCGGTGAGGAGGCAGTTGTAGGTCTGCGCCACGCTGGCCGCCTGGGACACGGCAATCTCCAGCTTCTGCTTGGTCTCCGCCATGTGCATGACCAGGAAGGTCAGATTGAACATTCGCTCATTCCTGCTTTGCAGGTCCTGGAGGATGGTCTTTGCCGCGCCGCCGTAGGTGGCAAGGTCGCTGGGGAGGATGTCCATGTCGTAGCCGCTGCGTACCGCCCGTTTCTGCTCCGCGATCTTCATGGCGTCCAAATCCGTGATCTTGCGCTTGACCATCTTGATGGCCTCGTTCTGGTTGATGCCCCGGATGTGCATAGTTACCAGGATGTTGCCCTCGGTCTCCATAAACTCCGCCAAAATGCGGTCGTGGATCTCCGGGGCGGTGATCTGCAAAAAGCTCACCGCCCCGTACATCTCGCCAATGCGGAAGGTGCGGGTCTCCCCGAAGTGGAAGGAGGACGGGGCGATGAAGTCCTTGACCGAAAGGCCGCTGGGCGCCAGCCAGTCCCAATCGAAGGCGAACTTCCCGCCCTCCGAACGGCGGCCGTCTGCCGGGTGGAGGATGCCGTGAAGCAGCTCCAGCCGCTCTTTCCCGTCCAGCACATGGGCGGCGGCGCCCATGACCTTGAAGCGGTTGAGGGTGTCGGTCTCGATACGGGCGAACCGCGCCCGCGCCGCCGGAAGGTTCTCCGCCTCGATGGTCAGGGTCACATACTTGGTTTTCACATAGCCGTTGCTGCCCCGCTCATACTGGAAGCGGAGTATCCCGGCCGCGTCCTCCCGGACGGGGTCCAGGTCGTCCCCCTGGGGACGGATGCCGAACAGGTCCTCCTCCGGCCCATGCTCCACATACCGGCTGCTGAGCGACATCTGCACCCCGATGGTGGGGTCGTAGCCGTTGTAGAAATCGCAGAGGTGTTCAAAAATATCCCGCTGGTCCTCCGGCGAGGCCAGACGGTAGTTGACGTCCTCGAATGCAATCGTCTTGGAGAAGGCCCCGCCCTCCAGCCGGCACAGGCCGTCCGGGAACATATTGCGGAAGGGGATGCTGTCCTGCACCGTATGGGTTTTCCCGTCCCCCTTGGCCTGGCGGACCACCGCCTCGATCTGCTTACGCTCGGCGCGGGTCAGCTTGCGCCTTGCCCCTGCCGGTTTTGCGGGTCTTGCCGTTTTTGCCTGCAATCGCTCTCACCTCCTGTTCCAATTTGTACTGCCGCACCAGGGCAGAGTACAGGTTGTTGGTCTGGTAGATCCGCGTCTTTGGTCGGATAAATTTATTCTCAATGAGGTGTCCCAGGAACACCTCCAGGGGCTGCCCGTTCTTCTCGTACATGGCGAACAGGAAGAAGGGCAGCATCACCAGGATCATGCAGAGTGCCGCCGTGGTGGTGCCCAGCGCCCCCTTGGTCAAAAAGAAAAGCGGCACGCCGATAATTGCCGCCGCTCCGAAACAGATCACCTGCCGTTTGGTCAGCCCGAACAGGACCTTGCTCTGTACCTTGCTCAGGTCCTTCGGGATCGTTACATAGGCCAATCAATGCACCTCCTTTTTCATGGGAGCATAGTCCTTGAAATCTTTTACCGTGTGGAAAATCCGTTTGTTGTTCACCCACCGCTGAAGATGGCGGGTGATTTTTGGAGCGGTTGGGCGCTCATAGATCATCACATAGGGGTCATACCCCAAGGCCCGCAGGGTGTTCACCCGGTAGAGGTCCTGCTCATGGGTGCTGCCGTAGTTGGTCAGCACATAGACCCGCCGGTTGCGGTCGCTTCGGATGGCGGTATGCGCCACAAAGCGTTTGAAGTGCTCCGTCAGGTCCTCCTCCGGGTTGTCCCAGGCGAAATGCACCGCCTTGGTCCGCACCCTGTTCAGCAGGGCGATGTTGTCCGGGTTCGTCAGCCGGATGTCCAGCCCCTGGGTGAAGTCCACCAGCGCCCGGCTGGCGGCAAGCTGTTCCAGAAGCGCCTCATGATCCGGGCAGGCCAGCAGGTTGGGGTCCAGCAGTTTGATCTCATCCTCACCGCGCCAAAATTCAGAAAGGTCAGCGACTTTGACGCTCCTGCGTCCCTCCTTGCCGCTGACGATGCAAAATCCGCAGTTCCTCGGACAGCCCCGGCTCAAAAAGCCGTAGGCCGTTCCCAAAAACCGCGGATACAAAAAGTAGTCCGGCCGGATGTGCTCGATCTCATAGGGGAGGTCTTTTCCGCCCGGCCCGTAGCCGGTGCCGCCTTGGATGACCTTCTCCGCGTTGTTCACCACGATGGTGTCCTTGGAGTAGGTGTCCGTGAACACCCGGCTCTTGTAAACCAGGTCATAGCGTCCCTTGGGGCTCCACCACTCCACCCGGTCGCCCCGCCTGGTATGGTACTCGGAGAGCTTCATCAGGCAGAGGTTGGGAAAGTTGTGGGAGTCCACGTCTATCAATCCTATTTTCAATCAGCCACCCCCCTTTAGTGCGCCCCGAACAGGGACTTTGCGAGGCTGCCGGTCTTAAAGAGGGTGAAGCACAGGAGCACCGTGTACCCCATGCACCCCCAGATGGCGCCGGAAATGTTGTCGCCGCTCAGGGAGATGCCCTCCACCAGCACCGCGTAGATGCCCACGCAGATCATAATGAGGAACGCCTGGAAGCCCAGGGCCAGCAGGGAGCGGAGATAGTTCTGCCCCGTGTTGCCCCATTCCCGGTTCACCATCGTGGCAAAGGGGATGGGACCTATCGAGGTCACCAAATACACCTCGATCATCCTGCCATAGATCACCAGGAAGATGCAGATGGAGAGGATCTGCGTACACAGCCCCACGAAGATGCTCTGGAACCACAGCCCCAGCAGGGCGCCGATGCTCCAGTCCGCGAGCTGGGTCTCCAGGTCGGCGGTCACGCCGGATATGTCGATGCCCGCGTCCGAGATGATGACGCCGGCGCTCTGGCTGACCACGTTCTGCGCCACATCGAACACCGCCATGACGATGTTCCAGGTGTTGGTGACGATGAGCACCGCGCAGAAGGTCTTGAAGATCCACTTGAAGAAGATCCAGGTGTCGAAGTCGTGGAGGTTGTTCTTTTCTACGATGAGCTGGATCAGCTCATAGCACATGACAAAGGTGAGGACGATGCCGGCGATGGGGACGATCACGGTCTCCGAGAGATTGCGGACCATGTTGAAAATGCCGCTGTTCCACGCGGAGGGCGTCATGCCCACCTCCCCGGCGATCTCGCCCACCTTGGTATTCAGGGTATCAAACATCCCGGTCAGGTTTGAAATGATACCGTCGATGAGCAGTTCCTGGAACCACTCCTGTATCGCGTCAAAGATCAACGGGGATCACCTCCTTTCCGGGAGGCCCCGTGTGCCGGGGCCTCCCGTGGGGTCTGCTGGCAGACATCAGGCGGAGAGCAGGCCGGACAGCAGGGGGATCAGGGTCAGGCCGATGAGGGCGACACCGCCGCCGGCCATGAGCTGCTTGATGCCCTGGCTTTTGGAGGCAGGGTTGTCCTGGCCGTAACCTTCCAGGAGGTTGATGCCGCCCCACACGCACAGGCCGCCGCCCAGCGCAATCACCAGAGTCTGCAATACGTCGATAGCGTTAGTGAAAAAATCCATAAATCATATTTCCTTTCTTCGTTGTAGAATTGTTATTGAAGGTCCGTTGCTGTCAATTCGTACATCTCGAAAGGCTCATCCGGCTTTACGATGGCCGGTTTGCGTTTCATGTACCGTTCCATATCAAAGAGGTACTTCTTGTCGGCGTCGGCGGTGTATTTGTAATTCGGATGCTTTGTCAGGTCGTACTTGTCCGAGAGGAACGGGCGCACACCCCGCAGCATGAAGATACACTTGCCTCCGTCCATCACTGCCAATTCGTCTTGTGTCATCAGCTCCTTTCCCAATTTTTGATAGGTGAGGCCGTGGGAAACCTGGCTGCCGCGGTTCTCCGATTGATTGAAACTGTCGATCGTTTCTTTCCCCAGCAGCTCCGAAATTTCTTTCAGGGTGGATTTCTCCTTGCCTCCCAAAAACAAGGTGCTGTCGCAGTTACCCACGATGGTATCCGCCGCGTCCTTGTAGATGGTCTTTAACTGGCTTTGGCTCTGCAAAATAATAGAAGCCGATATTTCACGGCTTCGGATGGTGGCGATCAGCTTGTCAAAGTTGGGTATCTGCCCGATGTTGGCGAACTCGTCCAGGAGGCACCGCACATGGACCGGCAGGCGGCCGCCGTAGAAGTCGTCCGCCTTGTCGCACAGGAGGTTGAAAAGCTGGGAGTACATGAGCGCCGCCACAAAATTGAAGGTGCTGTCCGTATCCGACAAAATCACGAACAGCGCCGATTTGCGGTCGCCCAGAGTATCCAGCTCCAGCTCGTCCTCCGCCATGAGGTCCCGCAGCTCCTGGATGTCAAAGGGAGAGAGGCGGGCGCCGCAGCTAATCAGTATGGATTTTAGAGTTTTGCCCGCGGCCATTTTGAATTTACGGTACTGCTTCACGGCGAAGTGGTCCGGGTGCTCCTTCTCCAGCTTGGCGAACAGGATGTCCACCGGGCTTTGGAACTCCTCGTCGTCCTCCCGCGCCTCACTGGCGTTGATGAGGTCCAGCAGGGTGATAAAGTTGCGCTCCTCCGGCTCCGCCTCGTACCAGATGTACCCGATGAGGGCGGAATAGTACAGCCGCTCGGCCTTCACCCAGAAATCTTCACTGGACTTTTCGCCCTCGCCTTTGGTGTTGAGGATCAGGGCGTTCACCAGCTTCAAAATATCCTTCTCGCTGCGGATGTACGCCAGAGGGTTATACCGCATGGACTTCTTGAAGTTGATGAGGTTCAGGCTTTTGATGCGGTATCCCTTGCGCTCCAGCAGGGCTCCTACCTCGTTCAGGATGGTGCCTTTCGGGTCAGTGACCACATAGGAGGAATGGCACTGGAGCAGGTTGGGCTTGACAAAGAACCTTGTCTTTCCGCTGCCGGAACCGCCAATGACCAAAATGTTTTTATTCCTGGCATACTTGGGCTCCTTGGGGCGGCTCGACATGGTGATCCGTTCCGTCTGAGTGAGGAGGACGTTCTGGAAGAAGTCCGGGTCTGCGTAGGGAGCGATGTCGGCCGGGGTGCCCCAGCGGGCGCTCCCGTACTCGATGCCCCGGCGGTATTTCTTGGCGTTTTTGCCCTTGGAGTAGACCGCCAGCCGGATCAGCACCGCGCCGGCGGCGCCCATGCACAGATCCAGCAGATGGAAGCTGGGTGCCAGGCTGGCAAAGGCCGCCGAAAAGCCCTGCCCGATGTGGAGCAGCTTCTCCGAGGCGTCCGCCCCAGGCGCCAGCCGTATCCCCTGGCAGAGCTTGTCAAAGAGATACACGAAGATGAGATACGGGAGGTTGAGGATGATCTGCTTTTTCAGCTTGTCGGTCATCGCGCCACCTCCCGGTCCTTGGTCTTGACCTTCTCCCGTTCCCGGTGTTTGGTCTTTGACTGTTCCTGAGCCTGGGCCAGCCTCTCCCGGATGGTGGGGCGATTCTCCCGGCCCAGGGTCATGGCGGTGAACTCCTTGAAGGCCGGCTGGAGCTGGTCTTTATCCTTCGCCTTGAAGAACACATAGTAGTGCGGGGGCTCGGTTGTGGGGTCCTTTTTCAGGGCATAGTCGATGTCATACTTCTTCGCCACCGCCGAAAACGCCTTGATGTTCTGCTCCGTGATCTCGATGTTGGTCAGGGAGGCCCCATGCTGTTTGAGCTGGTGCAGGGTCTGTTTTCCCTGGTGTAAGCTGCGCTGGGAGGGCTTCTTCTGCATCTCCTCCAGCACCTTCTTCACGGCCTTTTGGAGCAGGTCCGCCGTCATCTTGCCGGTCTCCACCGAGAGGGAGACTACGCCCTGGGTGATTTCCTCCTGCACTTGCATCACCTCCGATCTCCGCCGCCGTACATATCGTGGCTCACCAGGGAAGTGTAGTAGCTGTCGATGGTGGCCGGGGCGTTATACAAAGCGGCCAGCAGGTATTTCTTGATATTGCGGACATAGGTGGTGTTCTCCCGCATACGGTCCAGCACATACTCGATATGGGAACTGTTCAGCTTGAGGAACCGGGACTTTACCACCTCCGCCGGGTAGTCATCCCCGGCGATGCGGATCATCTCCCGGTTGGAACACACCGTATCCACCATGAGCTCCACCAGCTCGTCCAGACGGTCCCGGTCAAGGCGGTGGTTCTGGATGAGGCAGTCATACTCGATGTTCTCCAAAATCAATTCCCGATAACTTTCCCGCTCCCGCATCCGGTCCCGTCCTTTCCGGTCCGAGCCCCTGGGGGTTTTGGGGATTGATAGGACAGGATTTGATCCTTCCGTACTGAGTTCATCTTTTTTTGATTTATCAGGATTGCTTTTATCTTTATTTAATTGCGGCCGGTTTTCCAGACCTGGAGTATCCATATCCGGGTTTTCCGTATCTGGATGTTCCGTATCCGGCTCATCCTCACACGGCCCGTCCGGCTCCGGGGGATGGGGCGTTTCGTAGATGACATACTCCACGTCCACGATCTTGCCCTTGCTGTCCCGGAGGCGGTTGCGGACGATGTAGCCGGCCCTCTCCAGCTCCTTCAGGGCAGAGCCGATGCTGTCCGTACCCTCCTTGCAGATCTTCGCAAGGCCCCTGGTGGTGTAGTTCCAGTCCTCAGGCAGGGACAGCATCATGGAGAGTAGCCCCTTGGATTTCAACGACAGGTCCGTATCCCGCAGATGGTGATTGGACATCACCGTGTAATCGCGGGTTTTCTCAATGCGGAATACCGCCATGTTGGATACCTCCTTCCTTCGGTTTTGAAAAAGTGTTCGTTTTGGCAGGTTTACGCCCCTGTACCGCCGCCCGGCCTCCCATGGGGGAAAGGATATGGGCGGCCTCGTTTGCGCCGTCCACAGGCGAAAAAACAAGGGATTTCCCACCCTAAAACGCACACTAAATTTGGGGATAGAAAAAGGGCGACTGTTAAAAAACAGCCGCCCAAAAGGGGGTCTAATACAAGTTATTTGCTATCCGGCAAGCCCGGAAACCGTTGATATTACGGGATTTTTTGAAAAGTTCTGTATCGCCATTCGTACCATTCCGGTTCGGCAAAGACGCTCAAATCCATTCAAATTACCCTTGCCGCAAGATTGGAGAAATTCAATCTTGAAAGCTTAGCGGCGCTGACTTCCGCCGATGAGCTTGACCTTGCTTCAATGGGCGAGAAGAAAACGGCGCTGTTTGCGCTGATACCGGATAACGATTCGAGCTTTAATTTCCTCGTCAGTATCCTTTACACGCAGCTTTTCCAGCAGCTTTTTTATTCTGCCGACCATATCCACGGCGGCAGCCTGCCGATACCCGTCCATTTTCTTATGGACGAGTTTGCAAATGTGAGCCTGCCCGACGATTTTGACAAGATACTTTCCGTTATGCGTTCAAGAGGCGTGTCGGTATCCATTATCCTGCAAAATCTGGCGCAGCTCAAAGCCCTTTTTGAAAAGCAATGGGAATCCATCGTAGGCAACTGCGATGAATTTCTCTATCTCGGCGGCAATGAACAGAGTACGCACAAGTATGTGTCCGAGCTTTTAGGCAAGGAAACGATTGATACCAACACCTACGGGAAAAGCGAAGGACGGAGCGGAAGCTACTCGACCAATTATCAGATTTCCGGTCGTGAGCTGCTTACCCCTGACGAAGTGAGAATGCTCGACAACCGCTACGCCATTTTGTTTATCCGTGGCGAGCTTCCGGTAATGGATTTGAAGTACGACATTTTGA
>ERZ827181.1042-NODE-1042-length-33382-cov-8.178984_pt1 | contig 33382 bp, 27 predicted proteins | sample MGYA00519778_ERZ827181 | MGnify/ENA primary metagenome ERZ827181 (study PRJEB31778, sample SAMEA3449273) | human gut metagenome | biome: human gut; feature: human-associated habitat; material: faeces | place: United Kingdom | collected 2010/2012 ...
ATTTAAACAAATTATTAATCAGAATTCTGTTGCATTTGCAAGTTGAATTCAGCAGACCTTCTCCGCAAGATAGCCATACGGGACTCCCCCCCGGAGATCCATCAAGCGTTTTCTCCGCCCGTCCACGATACGTCCCTGTGCATCGTACATCCACTCCGGCGTATCGGAAAGGACTTCGAGCACCTCCTGTCGCGCCGGACACTCCGGATCGTCCTCCACCCGGAGCTGCAAGCCCTCCCAGTCGAACCCGTTTGCCTGAACCTCTACCAATCCGTCAGGGATTTCCACCCACTGACGCAGATAACTTAACACCGCTTCCACCCGCTTTCGGGTAAGCCGCACGTTGGCCGCAGCCATCCCATCCGGCGAAGCGTTTCCCCTCAAAGATAACTGTGAAACACATCCAGCCGTGTCGTCCCTGAAGGCCTCCAGACGGACTACCAACCCTTCGAGGGTTTCCCGGTTCCCCCGCAACTCCGGCTCCAATACAGCATATCCTCGGCGGAAATATACCTGGAGAGTATCTTCTTGTGAATGTGCAAAAAGAAAACTTCCGCTCAAACAGCAGAACAAGCATAGCCCTATTTTGTTCATCGGTCTCATAAAAGCACTGGGTTTGTCGGTGGGGTGCTTTGAGAAGGTATGTCAAGTTAGTTATTAACGAAAAAAGCTATAATCTTTTGGTTTAAACGACCGATTATTTCGACAAAAGTATGCAAACCATTTACAAAAAGCAAATATTTGCAAATAAATATATTGCACCTCATTTAATATTTTCTCTGCCCCATGGATTTTCTTGGAGACATAATCGGTCGTTTTATCCGCGTACAGAGGCTTCGGGAGCCGTTTTCGGAGACCGATTGTCCCCAGCGGGAACGGCACACCGGCCTTCACCACGACACTTTTTTTTAACTTTAATTCTTTTTCTTGTGTGTATTTCGAGGCTGCTTCCCTTGTTGCGGCCATGAAAAAACTTGGAGCCTTCGGCCTTTGAAAAGAAACGCGGCAAACACATCGGGCGCCCTCGGCGCAAGGCTGAGCCTGGGGTCCTAAATAAAAACCCCGCCGAGGTCTTTCCTCGGCGGGGTTACGAAAAATACAAAAGAATATCTTCCTCCGCACAAAGGGGCCACTACTGCCCACCCCCTTCCGCGCTTTCCTAAAAAACCTGCCGAAAGTTTACTTGCTGCCGCCAGCCGCTTCGCTTTTCTTTTCCACATTGTGATACAGATCCTCGATCAGTTCACAAGCGGCAGACAGTCCGATGCTGCCCGTATTGACCATCAGGTTGTAGTGATGCGGCTCTCCCCACTTCTGCCCGGTGTAGTATTCATAGTGGGCGATACGATTTCGATTGATGCGTTTGATCTCGGCCTCCGCCTTTTCCCGGGGAACGCCGTATTCCTGCACGCAACGTTCGCAGGCACTTTCCGGATCGGAATAGCAGAAGACACGGATGGCGTACGGATAGTCCTTCAGCACGAAGTCTGCGCACCGTCCCACGATCACGCAACTCTCCTTGGCAGTCAATTCCTGAATGATCTTGCTCTCCACCACAAACAACACGTCGTCTTTCGAAAGACTGTGCTTGAGCGCCTGTTCACTGTTTTGAGAAAAGATACACTTGAGCCAAAAGGAAGGGATGGACTGTTCGTTTTGCAGGATGTAGTTTTCATCGATCCCGCTTTCGCGCGCAGCCATGCGGATAAACTCCTTGTCATAGAGTTTGATTCCCAGCCTTTGCGCCAACATTTCCCCCAACAGATGCCCACCGCTTCCGTACTCGCGGGCAATGGTGATGACGATATTTTTGGCCGTTTTCAAGGGCAGCGGTTCGGCGTACTTCCCATCTTTTATTCCCTTGTCCAGAAAACGGTAGTAAGGCGTCAGGAAATGAACGATAGGCCCTACCGTGAGTGCTGCCAGGATCGTCCCCTCCCGCACGCCGCGAATGCCGGAAAGGAAGATCAGCGCCAGCAGACAAGCTATTACCACCAAAGTAATGTCGAAACCCAACTTGACATACCCGAAATCTTTCTTGAACCGCCGCGAGATCACGCGCACGAAAAATTCTCCGGACATCATCGCCACATTGACCTTCACTTCCAGGGTAATACCGGCCGCCAGAATGACGCATCCGATAAGGATATTGCAGATCTTGCTCAGGTAATCCGTCGGAGCAAGCCAATAGAGCATGTTCATGGCCACGTCGATAAACAACCCGAAACAGATCGAAACAGGGATCTGCAACAGGAATATCCGCAAATCCTCCTTCAAATCCTTGCGCCGCATCAGGGGCAATTCCAGGAAAACGAACAAAATGTTCACAATGATCGTCCACTGTCCCATCGTCAAGGACGTAAACATGCTCAACACATAATTCACACTGGTTATCGGGGAAGTCCCCAACGATCCTTTCGTGATAAAGGCAATACCCACCGCATTGATAAACAACGAAAGAACAAACAGGAGCAAGCGTCTGAAAAGATAAATATTCATATCGGTACCCTCTCTTGATAAGAAAGCCCGAAGGTCGGAATATTCACCCGTAGTTTGCTCGTACAAAAGCAACCGCTATTGGTCCGAAACGAAACAACCCTTATTTTTGCGCCAAATACACGACCGAAAATGGAAATATCCTTGCGCGAAGCCCTCGCCCGACCGAACGGACAGGAACGGGATACCTACACCTGCTTTCAGGAATCACAACTGAAAGGCTTCCCCCGCCTTGTCCTGGAAAGGGGATTCTTCTTCCTGCTGATCACCCGCGGAGCCGCCCTGTTCACCGACACCCACGGAAAACATCCCCTGCGCGCAAAAGACCTCATCCTCCTTACACCCGGTATGACAGGACGTCTCGAAGAGACGTCTGCACATTTCCGGCTCTGGGGTCTCTACATCTTCCCCGACTACTTCGACCGGCTGACCGACGGCGGGACATTTTACAACCAGTACACCAAGTACCTCCGCGCGCACGATTTCGCCCCCATCCGCCTCGCCCGACAGGACGACGAATCCCTCCGGCGAACATTTCCGCTGTTTGACCGCTACGAGGACTTCTCCGGCGCATACCGCCCAGGGATCGTCCGCCACCTGTGCAGTCTTTTCCTGCTGCAACTCTCCGATATCGTCGCCCGCCACAACGACCTGCCCGCTACCTACCTCAAACGGTCGAATGAAATATTCCGCCTCTTCAAGAAACTCTCGATCGAACATTACAGATCGCACCGCGATCTCGCCTTCTATGCGGATCGGCTTCACGTATCCACCACTTACCTCTCGCGCATCGTCAAGAAAACAACAGGGCATACGGCTCATTTCCTGCTGTCCGAACTCATCTGTGCCGACGCCAAAAAATGGCTGGAAAGCACGGACACGGATGTAAAAGAGATCGCCGACCGCTACGGATTTTCCGACCAGTCGGCTTTCGGCAAATTCTTCAAGAAAAAGACCGGTTTCTCGCCCTTGGCTTTCCGGCAGCGGGGAAATCCGCTCCCCGTTTCTTCCCGGTAATCTTCGATCTATTTAACTATAAATAAGACTTTATTTAATTTGTAGGATATACTTTTTATTTTCAGAATTAATTACATTTGCAAAGTATCAAAATTTTTTGTGAAAGCATTTTTTCAATTTCTTTCATTAAAATTTCACATTTTACATTTTAATATTAAAGATTCATTAACAATGAAAAAATTGTATATCATAGCTTTTTTCTTCGCAATCTTAACATCCTGTTCTTCGCCTGAAAGAGTTGCAGAAAAGGCGTTGAAAGATTTTGGTAATGGATTATTTGCGTCGAACATTGTAGGCTTTTCTATTGAAAAAAATTTCATGTTCCTTGACCATGGAGATGTTTATAGCGACTTCTTAATAGAATCTAACGAAGCAGAAAACATACTCAATTTTGGACATAAAAAAGATCTAGACAAGGATAGTTATTTTATGACAGACATCCTATTTGATGACTACATATTGGTTTCAAAAGAAGAGTATACAAGAACTTTATATGATATAGCTTTCATATCAGAGAAGGATTCTTTGCTATCATCAGAAACGATAGAACTACTAAAAGAATACAACAGAGAAAAAACAAATTTTTACAAAGAAGTTAATGATTATTTTTTGTTCAAATATGATGACATACCTTACTACGTATTAAAATACAAACTTGATAATAAATATTTAGCAACTATTATCGTCATAAAGGTTCCTGATAAAGGATATCGGGTTTGCGCCGTATGGATTCACTAATCTTTAATTCGTAATTTGCAACTAACAGCACACATAATAAACATATCTACACACAAATACCAAAGTTAATCAATGTTGTTTTCCTAACTTACTCCGCCCAAGCCCGCTGAAATGCCAGTCGCGGTCTTCTAACAAACAGCCTCCCTTCGCTGCAAAAAAAAAATCTCCGGCCGAGCAAAATGCTCGGCCGGAGATAAAAAGATCGGCGGAGAGAGAGGATCCAGAACCTACGCTTTCAGAAAATATCATAAAATTGCAAATCACTGATAATCATACATTATCTACAATGCAGAGTAAATCTAAATCTTTCTAAATGCCTTTTGTTATTTCAATTTTTGGGTGTATATTTGGGTGTAGAATTTCAAACGCACCCAATTATGAATATCAAACGTAACATCATTTTTGCATTGGAGAGCCGGAAGAAGAACGGTGTGCCAATCGTAGAGAACGTACCTATCCGTATGCGTGTCATATACGCAAGCCAACGCATCGAGTTTACAACAGGCTACCGGATTGACGTAGCCAAATGGGATGCCGACAAACAACGGGTAAAGAACGGATGCACCAACAAGCTGAAACAAAGCGCATCCGAAATCAATGCGGACTTGCTGAAATACTATGCCGAGATTCAAAACGTGTTTAAGGAGTTTGAGGTACAGGAAACCATGCCGACCACCCAACAGCTAAAGGATGCGTTCAATCTGCGGATGAAAGACAACAGTGAAGAACAGCAGGAAGAAGCGCAGATAAGTTTTTGGGAAGTGTTCGATGAGTTTGTAAAAGAGTGTGGCAACCAGAATAATTGGACGGCATCCACCTATGAGAAATTTGCAGCGGTAAGAAATCACATCAAAGAGTTCAAGGAGGATGTAACCTTTGAATACTTCAACGAATTCGGGCTAAATGAGTATGTCAATTTCTTGCGTGACAAAAAGGACATGAGAAACAGCACCATCGGTAAACAAATGGGATTTCTCAAATGGTTCCTGCGTTGGAGCTTCAAAAAAGGGCATCATCAGAACATTGCATACGACGCATTCAAGCCCAAATTGAAAACAATCCCTAAAAAGGTAATATTCCTGACATGGGATGAACTGAACAAGCTGAAAGATTATCAAATACCGCATGACAAGCAGTATTTGGAACGTGTCAGGGATGTCTTTCTGTTCTGTTGCTTCACGAGCTTACGATATTCGGATGTCCGTAACTTGAAAAGAAGTGATATTAAGCCCGACCACATTGAAGTCACCACAGTCAAGACTGCGGACAGCCTGATAATCGAACTGAACGACCACAGCAAAGCCATTCTTGAAAAATACAAGGATGTTCATTTTGAGAACCATATGGCATTGCCCGTCATCAGCAATCAGAAGATGAACGATTATCTGAAAGAACTGGGTGAACTGGCGGAAATCAACGAGCCTGTACGGGAAACCTACTACAAGGGAAATGAGCGCATAGATGAAGTCACACCCAAATACGCATTGTTAAGTACCCATGCCGGAAGAAAGACTTTCATCTGTAATGCGTTGGCACTCGGAATTCCGGCGCCGGTGGTTATGAAATGGACTGGACACAGTGATTACAAAGCCATGAAGCCCTACATTGATATAGCGGATGACATCAGAGCAAACGCCATGAACAAGTTTAATCAACTATAAAAGTATCAATTAGTTTCATAGATTACCACCATTGAAGTATATTTGTATTCTGAAAATATCATAAGATGAGCAACAACGGACATAACATAGAAAAGACGAATTTTGATGCATTTATAAATGCTGTCGGTTCGGAAATACAACAGGCGCAAGTACGGCTGATTACCGCTGCCAATGCGCAAATGTTGTTCCATTACTGGAAAATGGGCAACTATATTCTCTATCATCAGCAACTGCACGGATGGGGAAGCAAAACCATCAAACAGTTGGCAAAGGCTATCCGGCTGAATTTCCCTGAAAAGAAAGGCTATTCGGAACGCAACCTTACCTATATGTGTCAGTTTGCAAAGGCATATCCTTTAAGGACATTGCAGAATTTCATTGATACGGATGCAAAGCTGATAGCTCCAAGCGTGAAGAAAATTGAAGCTGAAGTACACTACTTAAACGATTCGAAATTTACGCAAGAGCCTCTTGCGCAAATTCAATCCGTTGATAACAAAGAAACTATAATCACGCAAGAACCTCTTGCACAAATTCATAATGTTGCCAAAACCGTATCCGACATTTACCGTATGGAAATTAAGGATATAGAAAACGTATTTATGGCATCACCTGTTGCAAAAACCAATTGGGCAAGCCATGTGATTATGCTTAACAGTTCGCTTCCATTGGGCGTAAGCTATTGGTACATGAAACAGTCAGTGGAAATGGGCTGGAGCAGCAATGTTCTTAAAATACAAATTGAAAACAATCTGTATAGCAGACAAATCAGCAATAATAAAGTAAACAATTTCACAGCCACGCTTCCTGCACCGCAAAGCGACCTTGCCAATTACCTGTTGAAAGACCCGTACATCTTTGACTTGGCTGGAACGAAGGAAAAGGCAGACGAAAGGGACATAGAAGAACAACTGGTTAAGCACGTCACCCGTTACTTGCTGGAAATGGGCAATGGCTTTGCTTTCGTTGCCCGACAGAAGCATTTTCAAATTGGTAACAGCGATTTCTATGCAGACTTGATTCTGTATTCCATTCCCTTACACGCATACATTGTAGTAGAATTAAAGGCTACCCCATTCAAACCGGAGTATGCGGGGCAACTGAACTTCTACATCAATGTAGTGGATGACAAACTGAGGGGAGAGCATGACAACAAGACTATCGGGTTGTTGCTGTGCAAGGGGAAAGACGAAGTTGTAGCGCAATACGCATTGACAGGCTACGACCAGCCGATAGGCATCAGCGATTACCAGTTGAGCAAGGCTATACCTGAAAACTTAAAATCGGCTCTGCCAAGTATAGAAGAAGTGGAGGAAGAACTGACTTCCTTTCTTGATAAAGATAAGAACCCGTAAACTAAGCGTATATGGCAGGAGAAATACAGATTATGATTCCCCAATATGGCGAACTCAACCGGATATACAGCGACTTTATAATCAGCCATGCTTTCTCTTTTGAAAGGCAGAAATTCATCACGGACTTCTATAAGCAATACAATGACACAAAAGCTTTTGAAGCCGCCATCCTTGAACTGGTGCTTGACAAACAGAAAGAAAAATATACTCTGATTCTCAACAGCCTGAGAACCGAGATAGAGAAAAACATATTGATTTACGAAAAACATCCATTGTTTGATGATGAGATAATTTCTCGTGTGTGCTACAACTTCGCTGGCAGATATGACGCTGATATAGAAGCACAGCTGAGAGTTACACAAAATTTAAGCAAGCCTTTGAATGAAGCATACAACAGGTATGATTCCATTGGCTACAGGGTACATACAGCAGAAGAAGAAAAGCAAGCCGAAAAGGAGTATGAACGCTGCAAGGCTGAATATGAGAAGGAAAAAGAAGAACTGGACAGGCTTTATGAATTGGAAAGGCAAGCAAGGAACGAAGCTTTCCAATATATAGAGAACTGTTGCGGAGATATTTATAAACTGAGTTTCCATTTTATGGAAATATTGGCAAAATATATTCCCGTAGAAAAAGACAAGCCGGATGAACCGAGCAAGCAAGAGAAACAGCAGGATGCGCCAAAGGAGCAACCCGAATATTTCGATGCAGAATTACTTTCGCTTATTCATAAAGTCTGTGTGGGGGAACAGTTTGAAGATATTACAACGCACGACTTCTATGCCAACATGAACCTGCACCCCTGTAAAAAGGAATTAAAAATCAAGGCACGAGAAAAAATACGGGTGTGTTACCTGATATTCCTGATGAGTGAAAGACTGCCCAAACAAGACAGGGATAAATGGAAGAATATAATCCTGAAACAGTTGGATATTGACGAGAACTACTACAAGTCAAAGTACAAGGAACCGGTGTCGGATTTTCCAAGTGACAGTAACCAGAAGTTCGCCAAAGAAATGGACGCAATATTCCGATAATCCGTGATACACCCTGATATTTTACGAAATTACCACTTTTACCACTCAAATTAATTTTTGAGTGGTATTTTTATTATCTGATATTCAGAGAAATAATAAAACATTCCATTTATACCAACCACATCCTTTCCACTCACTCCCCTATCTAATTTTGCATCGTTCGAGAACAGAGATAGCAGCCAGTGCGCAGGGCTGATTGTTTAACGGCTAAATAGATTGAACGATGACAAATCTTCAAGAGTTATTATTAAAACCCGTCTGGCAGATGACAGGCGAAGAGTTCATATTCCTAAGCAAACACGCTTCCAACCAAACGGAAGCGCAACCGCAACCCGTCACGGACACAGAAAGAAAGTATGTGTACGGAATACTTGGCATTGCCAAACTGTTCGGGTGCAGTCTGCCCACCGCCAACCGTATAAAGAAAAGCGGAAAGATTGACAAAGCCATTACGCAAATAGGGCGCAAGATTATCATTGATGCGGAACTTGCCCTTGAACTGGCCGGAAAGAAAACCGGAGGACGAAAATAATGGGAGGGGTACTTATGGATTATATGAAAGACAACAGGGAAATATCGGCAGAAGAAGCCGTAATCCTTTGGCAAGCCTCACGTTTGAGCCTGTCGAAAAGTTATGAAAAAGCACCGGAGATTCTCAAAGTACATGGTTCCGTCATAGGGACATTGGGGAATTTCAGTGCATCCATCGGCAAAGCCAAGAGCAAAAAGACGTTCAATGTGTCGGCTATCGTAGCCGCCGCATTGAAGAACGGCACAGTGCTGCGATATGTGGCTGAACTTCCGGAAGACAAACGGAAAATCCTTTATGTGGACACGGAACAAAGCCCTTATCATTGCCTGAAAGTCATGAAACGTATTTTGCGGATGGCCGGGCTTCCCGATGACAGGGACAATGAAAATCTTGAATTTCTTGCTTTGAGGAAATACACGCCCGAACAGCGTATCAGGATTGCAGAGCAGGCTATCTACAATACCCCCAACATAGCCCTTGTAATCATAGACGGTATTCGTGATATGGTATATGACATCAACAGCCCCGGCGAATCCACACGCATCATATCCAAACTGATGCAGTGGACGGACGACAGGCAGATACATATCCACACGATACTCCACCAGAACAAGGGCGATGAGAACGCGAGGGGGCATATCGGCACGGAACTGAACAACAAAGCTGAAACCGTCCTTCTTGTGGAAAAGGACAAGAGCAATGGAGAAATAAGCAATGTTTCAGCCATGCACATACGGGCAATGGACTTCGAGCCTTTCGCATTCCGCATCAACGACAATGCCTTGCCCGAACTCATGGAGGGTTACAAACCCGAAGCCAAGAAACCGGGAAGACCGGAAGAGGAAAAATTCGACCCTTACAGGCATATCACCGAACAGCAGCACCGCATCGCACTGGAAGCAGTTTTCGGATTGAAAGAGGAATACGGCTACAAGGAGTTGGAAGATGCTTTAATCAAAAGCTATACGTCAATAGGTGTAAAGCTGAACCATCAAAAGGCGGTACCGCTCATCACCATGCTTCGCAACAAACGGATGATAGTGCAGGAGAACGGCAGGAAGTACACGTTCATGCCCGACTTCCACTATTAGCCCACACCTTGCAATCGCTTCACTTTATTCCGAGGGTCTATATATTAGGGATAAAGCGAAGTGGTTCGGAATGTGACAAAACCGCTTCACTTTATTACCGTACTCTATATATACGAAAATAAAGTAAAGTGATTATAAAGACCGTACTTCATAAAGAGGTACGGGCGAAAAGAGAAATAAACCAATTCAATTATCATTAAACCAATCGTTTTATGGATATACAGACAGCGAAACAAATCAAGATAGCAGATTATCTGCACAGTTTGGGCTTTTCTCCCGTCAAACAGCAGGGGATAAACCTGTGGTATAAATCACCTCTAAGGGAAGAAACGGAAGCCTCGTTCAAGGTAAATACCGAGCGCAATCAATGGTATGATTTTGCACTCGGCAAGGGTGGTAACATCATCGCACTGGCACAGGAACTCTACTGTTCCGAGCATGTGCCATATCTCCTGCAAAGAATCAAAGAACAGACGCCCAGCATTCGTCCCGTGTCTTTTTCTTTTGGCAAGCAATCATCTTCCGAGCCAAGTTTCCAACAGCTGGAGATTGTACCGCTTTCTTCTCCTGCCCTGCTCACCTATTTGCAGGAAAGGGGAATAAACATTGCACTGGCGAAAAAAGAATGCAGTGAAGCACATTTCACCCATCATGGCAAACGCTATTTCGCCATTGCCTTTCCCAACGTGTCGGGCGGATATGAAATCCGCAACCGCTATTTTAAAGGCTGCATCGCACCGAAAGAGATTTCCCATATCAGACAGTCGCGAACAGTAAGGGAAACGTGTTATGTGTTCGAGGGATTTATGGACTATCTTTCATTCCTTACTTTGAGATTGGAGAATTGCCCGAAATATCCCGAACTGGACAGGCAAGATTACATGGTGCTGAACTCCGTAGCCAATGTTTCCAAAGCTCTCTATCCTTTGGGGAGCTACGAGCGCATCCATTGTTTCTTTGACAATGACAGTGCAGGGATGGAAGCACTCCAACAAATACGTGTGGAATACGGCAGGGACTTATACATCCGTGATGCTTCGCAGACCTACAGCGGATGCAAGGACTTGAACGAATACTTACAGAAACAGACTGAAAGAAAGAGGCAAGCCCAGTCTGCAAAGGAGACGCACAGCCGACCACCGAAAAAGAAAAACGGCTTTCGGTTATAGCCCACTATAACTACACGCTTCGCTTTCGTAGTTGTGGGCTCTCCCGAGGGGATTAGGGCTTTGCCCTAATGACCCACTCAGGGCGTTTCTCCCCTGAGAACCCAGACCAAAGAGTGACCCTCTCTTTGGAAACTCCGCTTATGGGTTGCATCCCTAAGAACCCCTCTGCGAAAGCGAACAAAGTAATCTGTCGTAAACAATAAATCTGAATAGTAATATGGCAATAAAATCAAGCATACATATCAAACCTTGCAACACCAAATCAAGTGAGGCTCACAATCGAAGGACTGCCGAGTATATGCGTAATATCGGAGAGTCCAAAATCTACATCGTGCCTGAACTATCCGCTGACAACGAGCAATGGATAAACCCGGACTTCGGCAATCCGAATTTACAGACACATTACGACAATATCAAACGAATGGTAAAGGAAAAGACAGGTCGTGCCATGCAGGAGAAAGAGCGTGAGCGAAAAGGCAAGAACGGCAAGATTATCAAAGTGGCAGGATGCTCGCCAATCCGTGAGGGTGTGTTGCTCATCAAACCGGACACCATACTGGCAGACGTGAAGAAATTTGGCGAGGAATGCCAAAGACGCTGGGGCATCGCTCCGCTTCAAATCTTTCTGCACAAAGATGAAGGGCATTGGCTGAACGGACAGCCCGAAGCCGAAGATAGGGAGAGTTTCCTAATTGGTGGGAAGTGGTTCAAACCTAATTATCACGCTCATATCGTTTTCGATTGGATGAACCACGATACAGGAAAGAGCCGAAAGCTCAATGACAACGATATGATGGAAATGCAAACTTTGGCATCCGATATTCTCCTGATGAAGCGTGGACAATCAAAGGCTGTTACAGGCAAGGAACATTTGGAACGAAACGATTTCATCATTGAGAAACAGAAAGCCGAACTGCAACGTATAGATGAAACCAAGCGATACAAGGAACAACAGGTAAGTCTTGCCGAACAGGAACTCAAACAGGTAAAATCGGAAATACGCACGGACAAACTCAAAAGCGTAGCCACTGATGCTGCCACTGCCATAGCAAGCGGAGTTGGTTCTCTTTTCGGAAGTGGAAAGTTGAAAGAACTGGAACAAGCCAACGAGAAATTGCGTCAGGAAGTGGTCAAGCGCAATAAGGGCATTGACGAACTAAAAGCCAAGATGCAACAAATACAGGAACAGCACGGCAAACAAATACGCAATCTTCAAGGAATACATAACCAAGAACTTGAAGCCAAAGACAGGGAAATATCAAGACTGAACACCTTGCTTGAAAAGGCATTCAACTGGTTTCCGATGCTCAAAGAAATGTTGAGAATGGAAAAACTGTGCACAGTCATTGGATTTACCAAAGATATGATAGATTGTCTTTTGACAAAGAAAGAAGCCATCAGATGTAATGGAAAAATCTATTCCGAAGAGCACAGACGAAAGTTTGACATCAAGAACGATATTTTCAAGGTAGAGAAAAGTCCAACCGATAGCAGTAAACTTGTGCTAACCATAAACAAGAAACCAATTGGAGATTGGTTCAAGGAACAAATGGAAAAATTATGGCAAAGTTTACGTCACACGACAGAAGAACCAAGAAAAAATAGAGGGCTCAAGATGTAATTTTGATAATATTTGACTATATCTCAATAAAATTCACTAACTTTGTAAACGGATTGAGCCAACTCTCTCCAAGACATATTAGAAAAGAAAGAAGCGTTATGCTTATCTTGTAGTTTGAAAACCTGAGAAACTTTCAAAATGAGATACAAGGAGAGCGTAGTGGTTCTCACGCTATAGCGTGGGCTACTATATCCATATCTGTATCTCAGGTTTTCTCAGGACCTTCAAACTAAGACGTGGCATAGTCAGCACCACGCTTCGTGATTTAATAAAATGACGTTCTCCGTGGGGCTGGGGAGAACATTGACAAAAAATCAATTCTATGTTTTCTACTATTTGTTTAATCATTTCAATCATTTGTTTCATTTCAGTATATGGATGTCACATGACGTTGAAAAATGGTGATCCGTTATCTTATGCCGGATATCTTTCGTCCCCATTATTATCTTCTATACCTTGGATTAGTGGGTTTATTCTAGCGGTAATACCCGAATGTTTAATTTTTAATGTAACTTGGTATTGGATGTTTCTCATAAACATAGCAGGCATTTATATTTTAGGACCAATCATAACTAAATTCTTTTTAGTACGAATGGCAAGTGGTAAGGGCTTGGGGATGGATGCTTTTATCGCTCTAATAATAGGTATAATAACTCTTATTTTGGGACTTATATTTCGCTCTTAAATCAAATTCATACAAAGGTCATGAAAGCTATACAAGTTATCTTAATTTTGGCATTATTATTATGCCTATTCCCAATGCCTTATGGATATTTCATTTTAGTTAGATATTTGGCTACAGTTGTTTTTACAATAATGGCATACCATCATTACAAACAACAAAACAATACGACAACTTACTTATGGGTGTGTCTAGCCTTATTATTTCAACCATTTTTTAAGATTACATTGGGGCGAGAAATTTGGAGTGTAGTAGATATAGTTGTTGCTATCATACTAGTCATAATATTGTGGAAAGAAAGGAAAGCAACTGATAAAGCTAGCGCTTTGAAAGGAGTAATGCAAGAAATAAACAAGAACCTATTTCCCGGAGGAACAAAACAAATTGAAAAAGAGACTCAATTACTACAAACTTCATTGCATGAAAAGTATTCTTTTGAGGATGTAAAGAATACATTACTATATATATCTTCTATTTTTTTATTATCAACAGACAAAAGTCAGGATGGAATTGTTTCACGCGTATTAAAACGTCCACAGAATAGCCTTGACCGCTCATCCATCATTGTGATATATCAGTTCGTAGCCAAAAAAGCAATGGGAAAGAATAAGAAAACAAACGATTCTGAGCTGCAATATATCCTTAATTTTATAAACGGCAACATCAATAATGGATGTACCGAAAACGAGATACCTAACGGATATGGTGAGTTCGGATTAACAAAAACTAATCCAGTACCAGTAAAAGGAATCTTAGCCAATGAAGCCTACCTATCCCAATTGCGTACATTAAAAGGTGACGAACTACGTTGGAACAGATTAGGATCAACACACGCACCCAATATTGATTCTCCTATTGATATTTACCGCATTACAACCAAAGACGGAATAGACATGGGACATATTTATATTAATCCATATCAGAATCACACATCAACAAAAGCTCCGAAAGGTTTTATACATATAGGTACAGGCTATTCACAATCACCTCTTCCAATCTGTTACCAACAAATTTATAGTAAAAATTTAGCTATTGATGACATTAGAGATAAACAAGGAAATTTGCTAACATCAATATCGATGCGACAGATAATACCTTTACTAATAAAATATAATGATGGCAAAACCAATGATTTAATAGAAAAAGCAAAGAATGAATATTTAGTTTTAATAAAACAAGGTTATCCTGATGCTTACAATAATCTCGCCATAATTGATGACTTCCACAACGGTGGCAATAAAACTATATTCCAAAAAGGAGTAGAAGCAGGAAGTCTGAACGCCTGTTTTAATCTTTCCATAGTAGAAGATTATGAAGAAGGCTTTGCTTGGAATAAAAAAGCTATAACTTGGATAAAAGAACCAACAAGTGAAATAGAAATAGTTCTAATTATAAATATGGCCATTCGCTACCACTTCGGGTATGGTTGTACTGCAAATCTATCTAAAGCCAAAGAGCTATACAATAAAGCACTGTATTGGAATAGCAATATTGCAGAAAATAATTTGGGAGCTATTTTCATGAAAGAAGGTAATTTAGAACAAGCAAAACGATTGTTTAATCGAGCTATCGCAGAAAAAAGCCATTATCGTCATGGAATTGATGTTTACGAAGTTATTTCAATGGCTCAACAAAATTTGCAGCTCATATAAAATAAGCAGATGAGAATGTTATTAATCCTAATACTATCCCTAATACAACTGCCTTGTGTAATTGAGGGGTGGATTTCATATTTTCTAAATTGCATAGTCAAGCTAATCTCTGACATCATCTTCTTATTGGCTATTATTTCATTCGTCTGGTGGCCATTAGATATGTTATGCGGAGCATTATGGGCTGGATGTGAATGCCTTAAGCAAAAACTTTTTTCACGAAATATAAAATTTAGTGATGCATTGATATTATATACTCAACTATTTCCCACTATTTAAATACTAATCATATGAAATTTTTTAATTTGATTTTTAGTTCTAAAAACAAGCTCCGAATCTCTAAAAAGCAAACTTCTGCTCAGACTATATCTCCTATAGAAAAACGGACAAAACAGACGGAAGATTACTCATCAGAAGAAATGATTCAGAATGCATCCGATTGGACGAATTATTTTCTTCAAACAGCTCCTCAGTTAGACAATGGAGTATACCAGAAAGATGAAATTTATATGTTTTGCTGTTGGATATTATTAGATTATGGTGTAAATCATGGCTATTTAGACAAGCATTCTAATAGAGACAGTTTCTATTCTACCATTTATCAAGCAGTACGTAACACCGGCAAATACAGTCAATCAAATTCAGAACAATTTATGTTTAGAGTTGACCAATACAAATGGCAGATTAAAGAAATGTTAAAATGTGATTATCCGAGAACTAAAATATTTTTTCCTGAAACTCTTTACGCTAGATTTGTAAAAATTGATTTCAAGCATTATACCCCAACTTTTGGGGAAATTGATGATTCTCTTATTCTATTCAGTGAATTTTTAGCGTCTTTTTGGAATCAAATCAATAGTGAACTAATGAAAAGATATCCCACTAAGAAATAAATAATTAAATTTAATCTTGGTAATATAAATGGTAACCATAGTGGTGAGGATACACCTCTAGCCATTCCGAACAGAGAAGTTAAGCTCACTTACGCCAATGGTACTGCATCATTGTGGAAGAGTAGGAAGTTGCCAAAGATTCTTACTTTATTAACATTTAAATTTTAGTAATATGACGTTTAAAGAATTAATTTAGAAGGGGTCTTCATGGATAAAGAAGACCCCAAGTAGATTGGAAGTTTGTATTCTGACAGTATTGATGAATATTACACTGGCGATAGGTCACTATCACTAGTTTCAACAATGTCCAAGTTAGTAGCAAGCGGAACAAGTGATATCAACTATATGTGCTATCGAAAAAACACTTTGTGAATATAATGAAGGTAAAACCGTAGAATACAAACCTAAAAGGAAAAGGTAATTCCGTATCCTAACGATGGAAAACGTGAAATAACCCAATTGGGAGGATTCGCTCCTCCCAATTGCTTTTTATTACCCTTCTAAGCATAAGATATTATCGAAAAAAGACTTCAAGCCTTAAATAAAATAAAAACACCCAATTTTACATTCTTGGGTGTAAAATTGGGTGTTTGTTTTGCAATTTGCTGATTTTCAGCATTTATTGCGGAGAGACAGGGATTCGAACCCCGGGTACCTCGCGGTACAACGGTTTTCAAGACCGCCGCAATCGACCACTCTGCCACCTCTCCAAAACGCTTTTCGCGATGTGCTTCCTTTCAAAAGCGCTGCAAAGGTACGGATTATTTTCAATTTGGCAAATATTTCATCACTTTTTTTGATTGTTTTTTCGCATTGTCGTAACTTTGCCGACGATAACCAAATTGTTAGAACAGACATTAACAAAGCATGATATATCCACAAAACTTTGAACAGAAAATAGGGTTCGACCAAATCAGGAACCTTATAAAAGCCAAGTGCCTGAGCACATTGGGCGAAGAAAAAACAGACGGAATGGCTTTCTCCAGCGACTACGAAGAAATCAACTGCCGGCTGGAGGAAGTAGTGGAATTCGTCCGCATTCTGGAAGAGGAAGACGAATTTCCCAGCCAATACTTTTTCGATGTGCGCCCTTCGTTGAAACGCATCCGGGTGGAAGGACTGTATCTGGACGAACAGGAACTGTTCGACCTGCGTCGCTCGCTGGAAACGATACGCGACATCGTGGGTTTTCTGCAAAAAGAGGACGAGGAAGACGAAGATTCGCACTCACCCTACCCTGCCCTACACGCCCTGGCTGCCGATATTCTGGTATTTCCACAGCTCATAGCACGCATCAACAACATTCTTGACAAGTTCGGCAAGATAAAAGACAATGCCTCTGCCGAGCTCTTGCGTATCCGGCGCGAACTGGCTGACACGACAGGCAGCATCTCGCGCAGCCTGAACAGCATCTTGCGCAGTGCACAGGCAGAAGGTTTCGTGGAAAAAGACGTGACGCCGACTATGCGCGACGGACGGTTGGTCATTCCTGTGGCTCCGGGCATGAAGCGCAAGATACGAGGCATCGTACACGATGAATCGGCTACAGGCAAGACCGTTTTCATTGAACCGGCAGAAGTGGTAGAAGCCAATAACCGCATCCGGGAACTGGAAGGTGAAGAGCGACGGGAAATTATCCGCATACTGACCGAATTTTCGGCAACCATCCGCCCGCAAGTACCCGCCATCCTGCAATCATACGAATTCCTGGCACTTATCGACTTTATCCGTGCCAAAGCCCTTTTCTGTATGGATATCAAAGCTGTAAAGCCCGCCTTCGAAGAACAACAAATCATCGACTGGATAGAAGCCGTACACCCATTGCTCCAGAAATCGCTGGCGAAACACAATAAGAAGGTAGTGCCGCTGGACATTGAACTGACCAACCGCCAACGCATCCTGCTGATATCGGGTCCCAATGCCGGAGGCAAATCGGTATGTCTGAAAACCGTAGGACTGCTGCAATACATGCTCCAATGTGGCTTGTTGATACCGCTGAACGAACGGAGCCATGCGGGCATCTTCGAAAACATCTTTATCGACATCGGCGACGAACAAAGCATCGAAGACGACCTGAGCACCTATTCTTCACACCTTACCAATATGAAGAATATGATGAAATATTGCAACGGCAAGAGCCTTATCCTGATAGACGAGTTCGGCGGAGGTACGGAGCCGCAAATCGGAGGCGCCATTGCCGAAGCGGTACTGAAACGGTTTAACCAGAAACAGACATTCGGGGTCATCACCACCCATTACCAGAACCTGAAGCACTTTGCCGAAGACCACGAAGGCGTAATCAATGGAGCCATGCTCTACGACCGCCACGAGATGCGCGCACTCTTCCAGTTGCAGATAGGAAATCCCGGAAGCTCGTTCGCCGTAGAGATAGCCCGTAAAATCGGATTGCCCGAAGAGGTGATAGCCGATGCCTCGGAAATTGTGGGCAGCGAATACATTCAAAGCGACAAATACCTGCAAGACATCGTGCGCGACAAACGCTACTGGGAAACCAAGCGGCAAAACATCCGCAAGAAAGAAAAGCAGATGGAAGACACCATTGCCCGCTACCAGCAAGAGATAGAAGAACTGGAGCGCAAGCGGAAGGAAATCCTGCAAAAAGCCAAGGAGGATGCCGAACACCTGCTCCAGGAATCGAACGCCAAGATAGAGAACACTATCCGCACCATCAAGGAGGCACAGGCGGAAAAAGAACGCACACGCACGGCACGCCAGGAACTTGCCGATTTCAAGCAAGAAGTGGAGACCATTGACACCGCAGCCCTCGAAGAACAAATAGCCCGCAAAATGGAACGCCTGCGCGAAAAGCAGAAACGCAAAGAAGAGCGGAAGAACAAAAAAGCCGAAACTGCTCCCATGCAGCCGAAAGCAAAGCCCATCTGCACGGGAGACTATGTGCGCATCAAAGGTCAGACAAGTGTAGGACAGGTGTTGGAACTAAACGGACAGAACGCCGTGGTGATGTTCGGACTGATGAAAACCAATGTCAAGACCGAACGGCTGGAACACGCTGACCCACCCAAGATTTCGAACGTGATGGCAAAAGCCACCTTCGTAAGCAGCGAGACGCAAGAACAGATGTACCAGAAGAAACTGAACTTCAAGCAAGACATCGACGTACGGGGCATGCGCGGCGATGAAGCCATACAGGCGGTCACCTATTTCATCGATGATGCCATTCAAGTAGGCGTAAGCCGTGTCCGCATCCTGCATGGAACAGGCTCGGGCATCCTGCGCACACTGATACGCCAATACCTTGCCACCGTACCCGGCGTAGCGCATTTCCAAGACGAGCACGTACAGTTCGGCGGGGCGGGAATCACGGTGGTAGATTTGAAATGACTTACATTATATATAATGAACCATTCACCACAGAGAACACAGAGGGACACAGCGTTTTTTATTTTTATCTCCTCTGTGATACTCTGTGTCATCTGTGGTAAAAGATTAACCATTTCACATACATACTTAAAAAGATGAAATCAATCAGAGAATTATACCGGATAGGCACAGGACCCTCTAGCAGCCACACCATGGGACCGCGGAAGGCAGCCGAACAATTCCTTGCCCGCCATCCCGAAGCAAAATCTTTCGAAGTGACGCTTTACGGAAGCCTTGCCGCTACAGGCAAGGGACACATGACCGATGTGGCCATCTTAGACGTACTCCAACCACACGCACCGGTCGAAATCGTATGGAAACCGCATGTGTTCTTTCCCTTCCACCCCAATGGAATGACTTTCAAGGCTTTCGATGGAAACGGAAAGAAAACCGATGAGTGGACCGTGTTCAGCATCGGAGGAGGGGCACTTGCTGAAGAAGGGCATCCGCAAGGTAGCACTCCTGACATCTATGAAATGAACACGATGAGCCGGATACTCTACTGGTGCGAACACACCGGACGCAGCTACTGGGAATATGTAGAACAATGCGAAGGTAAAGAGATATGGGACTACCTCGCCGAAGTATGGGAAACAATGAAGGCAGCCATCCTGCGTGGATTGGATGCTGAAGGCGTATTGCCTGGACCGCTCAACCTGCGCCGGAAAGCATCGGCATACTACATCAAGGCAAAGGGATTCAAAGACTCGCTCCGCTCACGCGGACTGGTATTTGCGTACGCCCTTGCCGTAAGCGAGGAAAACGCTTCGGGCGGAAAAATCGTAACTGCCCCCACGTGTGGAGCCTGTGGCGTGGTGCCTGCCGTGCTCTATCATTTACAGAAAACCCGGGAGTTCAGCGATGCCCGCATCCTGCGTGCCCTTGCCACCGCAGGACTGGTAGGAAATATCGTCAAACATAACGCCTCGATATCGGGAGCCGAAGCCGGATGCCAGGCAGAAGTAGGCGTGGCATGCTCGATGGCGGCTGCAGCGGCAAGCCAACTCTTCGGTGGAAGTCCCGCACAGATAGAATATGCTGCCGAGATGGGGCTGGAACACCACTTGGGCATGACGTGCGACCCTGTGTGCGGACTGGTGCAAATTCCCTGCATCGAACGAAACGCCTACGCCGCTGCCCGTGCCCTTGACGCCAATACCTACTCTGCGTTCACCGACGGACACCACCGCGTATCGTTCGACCGTGTGGTAGAAGTAATGAAAGAAACCGGACACGACCTCCCCTCACTCTACAAAGAAACCAGCGAGGGTGGGCTTGCCAAAGACTATCACCCGATGGCAATTGACAATTGACAATTACCAAAGGCTCATCATCTTGTTCTAACAAAAAGTTACTACCCCAAACGTCGGAAACTCCGTGTTTCCGACGTTTCTTTTTTATATAGATACCTAAAAATACTGATTTTCTCACTTCCTTTCAGACTCAAGGCCACCGTCTTTTTTCATGAATTTTAGGTATTGACCACCCTCTGAAACCACTCTACCTTTGCATCGTAAAACCAAAACCTAATCAAAATAGCAACATGAAACTAAAGAATCTATTAGCATGTGCGGCCCTTGCATTATTTGCGGCTGCATGCAGCGACGATGAAAACAACAGTATCAACGAGAATCCGGCAGCAGACATCGCCGGCACATATGCAGGCTATTCCGAAGCCTCATTCCAATATACCGATACGCCGCTGGTATCGGCAGGTGAATCGCTGACAATAACCAGCGACGGGGAAAACGGCACAGCCACCCTTACTTATACTTCTGCCAGCTTTGGTGAGTTCACCGTAAGTGGAGCCGAAGTGACGCATTCGGGTAGCACGTACAGCGTAAGCGGAAGCGGGTCGACCTTAATGGGAATGGGAGACACGAAAAACGAATACGAATGCACCCTGCAAGGCACACTGTACGAAGGACGGACCGAAGGCACGTTCACTTTCACCGTACCGTCGGTAATGGGTGGGATGACTATCACCTTCACCTTGGGCGACATTCCGTCAGAGAAACTTCTTGCCGGCTCCTACGAAGGATGGACCAATGCCAGCTGCGCTTATTTTGAAAGCATGACGGCCGAAAACCAAACCATCACGCTCTCTGCCAATAACGATGGTACCTTCACCTTGGCATACACATCGGATACGTGGGGCGAGTTTTCATTCACAAGTGTAAGCGCAACCGAAGCCAACGGAACCTATACGTTGAGCGGCGAAGGTACCACCCAAATGGGAATGAACGGCAACGTGAGCGAATATCCCTGCACGCTGAGCGGAAGCATCGATAAAAGCAAGGAAAACGTTAGTTTCACCTTCACCGTACCCGGCGTGATGGGCGGGCTTACCATCACCTTCACCCTGGGCGATATGCCTGCCGCCAACTGATGTATGTACGATTTTCCGATTTACGAGGTACGATTTAGGGCAAAATAGTAAATAAATAAATTGTCAAATAGTACATGAAATTACGATTTTTCGATTTACGAGGTACGATTTAAGGCAAATCGTAAATAATCAAATAGTAAATAGTACATGAAATTGTTTCGTCTTTATCAATTGTTCGCGCTGGGGGCAACAATGCTGTTGTTCCCGGCGTGCGACGGCATACTGGACGGCATCTACGACCAGCCCCGCACCACTACCGGCTACGGATTCAACCCGAACGGCGACGGAACGGGAACACTCTTCATTGATGCCACCGATTATGCCCAGTGGACTTACATCAACCTGCATACCGAAGAAATAGACTCCACCCGCATCACCGGAACGGACGGCACGGAGGTACCAATGGGAGAAAACGCCTCACTGCCTGCTGAGTGGGACTTCGCTATCCACCGCTACGATGTAAAGACCAACGGCGGTGCTGTATTGGAGACCGAGGCGACCAGCCTGGATGCCGTACTACTGATGAGCAGCATCCCAACGGGGAACTACGTGAACGATACCGAGACCCAAATCACCATCGATATGTCGGGTATGATGGAGGGCAACATCCTGTATGCCACCTCCAGCTACAACGCCGAGCTTGCCAAATGGCTGGACGTGGACACCAGCACGATGCCACCTATTTATACCTTATCTAATAAGGTGTACATCCTGCGCATGGCCGACGGCACTTATGCCGCCCTGCGCCTCACGGCATTCCGCAACGAACAGAATACTTCGGGACACCTCACTATCGAATATGCTTATCCGCTGTAGCCCCCAGCCCATTTAATAAAAAACAAAAGAATATGCAACAACCTATACTGAAAAATCTTATCGTGCTGGCGGGTTGCCTCCTCATCGCGGCAAGTGCCGCCGCACAACGCTACGTTTCGGGGAAAGTGCTCGATGCGGACAACGGACCGCTTGCCGGAGCAACGGTGTTCGTGAAAGAGAACAGAGCCATCGGAATGACCACCGATGCCGAAGGGAACTACCGCCTGCGCCTCCCCGACGGGAAAGCATACACCCTGCAGGCATCGTTCATCGGATACGTGACGCAAAGCCATGCACTCCAACCGGGACAAGACCGGCTGGACTTCGCTTTGGAAGAAGATGCCATAGGTATGGAAACTGTAGTGGTAACGGGTACACGCACGCCCAAGCTGCTGAAAGACGTGCCTATCGTGACACGCGTCATCACCGCCGACGACATCCGCAAGGTAGACGCCACACACATCGGCGACCTGCTGCAGGCAGAGCTGCCGGGCATCGAGTTCTCCTACTCCATGGACCAGCAGACCTCGCTCAACATGCAGGGTTTCGGAGGAAACGCCGTCCTCTTCCTTGTCGACGGCGAAAGGCTGGCGGGCGAAACGCTGGACAACATCGACTACAGCCGCCTGAACCTGGACAACGTGGAACGCATCGAAATCGTGAAAGGGGCGGCATCGTCGCTCTATGGCTCGAATGCCGTGGGCGGAGTGGTCAACCTCATCACCAAGGAAGCTACCGAGCCGTGGACACTGAACCTGAACGGAAGGTACGGCGCGCACAACGACCAGCGTTACGGAGGCACCTTCACCTTCCGCACAGGCGACTTCCAGAACAGCCTCAACGTGCAGCACACCTCCACCGACCCCATCGAAGTAGGCACCGTGGGCAAGGACGGCGAGGAGAACGACTTCAGCCGCGTGTACGGCAACCGCACGTGGAACTTCAAGGAACGCCTCGTCTATACCCCTACCGACCGGCTGAAGCTGACCGGACGGCTGGGATACTTCTTCCGCGAACGTGACAAGAGCACATCGAGCAAGGACCGCTACCGCGACTTTTCGGGAGGGCTCCGGGGCAACTATACCTTCAACAAGCAGAGCGACCTGGAAATGTCGTACAGCTTCGACCAGTACGACAAGAGCGACTACGACCCTGCGCAAGACTATGACCTGCGCGACTATACCAACGTGCAGCACACCGTGCGCGCCCTCTACAACTATGCGATGAACGACAAGAACACCCTTACCGTGGGAGGCGACTTCATGCGCGACTACCTGATGAGCTACCAGTTCACCGACAACGGCGACCACGAGCAATACACCGCCGATGCCTTCGCCCAGTTCGACATGAACCCCATCCGCAACCTCAACGTGATGTCGTCTATCCGCTTCGACTATTATTCCGAAGCCGATGTGAAGAACACCTCGTCGAAACTCGGCATCATGTACAAATGGCGCAACTGCTCGCTCCGCGCCTCCTACGCCGGCGGATTCCGCGCCCCCACGCTGAAGGAAATGTACATGGACTTCAACATGGCGAACGTCTTCATGATATACGGCAACGAGAACCTGAAGCCCGAAAGCAGCCAGAACTTCTCGCTCTCCGCCGAATACCTGAAAAGCCGCTACAACGTCACCCTGACCGGATATTTCAACCTGGTGGACAACCGCATCACCACCGTGTGGGACCAGAGCCGCAACGGAATGGTCTACTCCAACATCGCCCAGATGAACATCGCCGGACTGAACGCCGACATAGCCGCCAAGTATCCCTGCGGCTTGGGCGTGCGCCTCTCGTATGCCTACACCCACGTGCACATCCCCGACGGCGAGCCTTACTTCTCGTCCACCCGTCCCCACTCCGCCACCGCCAAGCTGGACTACGGCAAGCAGTGGAAAAACTACGGTTTCGACGTGACGCTGACCGGCCGCGTCCTCTCGCGCGTCACCACGGACGAATACGTGAGCTATACCGACCCCGACGCAGGCACCACCTCGACCACCTATCCGGCATACACCCTGTGGAAGCTGAACCTTGCGCAGCGCGTGTACCGGGGCATCCGCGTGAACGTAGTGGTGGACAACCTGTTCAATTACCGCCCAGACCACTATTACAACAGCACGCCCACCACCACCGGCACCACCGTTTCCGTGGGGCTTTCGCTCGACGTGGACCAGCTGTTCTGACGGAAAAGGCATCGGAACACGTGCAAAATGCAATTTAGAGGTCTGAAATCGACCTTGCAACACTTGCAAAATCCATTTTAGAGGTCTAAAATCCATTTTGCAGGCGTGCAAAGTCCGAAACTGAGGTCTAAAATACACTTTGCAACACTTGCAAAATCAGTTTTAGAGGTCTAAAATCCATTTTGCAGACGTGCAAAATCCGAAACTGAGGTCTAAAACACATTTTGCAAGTGTCCGAAGGTCTGCGGCGAGGGGCTAAAATCCATTTTCCGGGTGTCCGAAGGTCTGCGGCGACCCCTCGCCGCACATTTTCCACCTCTCCGAAGGGCGGAGACAGACAGGATAAAACCTCTCGCCACAAAGTAAAAACACAGATCTTCGCGGATTAACGCAGATTAAAACAGATAATCAAAATGAGAATCTGCGAAAATCTGTGTTAATCTGCGTTTCTGAACAGACAAATTATAGTTTCAACATCTACTTAAAAACAAATGAGCAATGAAAAAGAAAAGAATGATTGTGTTGGGTAGCCTCCTCGTAGCCGCCCTCCTGCTGTTCGCCGTATGGAACAGCTGGTTCAGTGCCACGAAGATAGGCTTCATCAACTACCAGGCCATTACCCTGGGCGAAATTTCGAAAGCCAACGACAACCCGTTCATCCGCCTCGCCGAAATCGGCACCGACGAACTGGACAAGCTGGACGGTTGCGACATGGTTTTCATCAACGCGATGGGCATCCGCATCACCGAAGAGCAGCGCGCCCTTATCCAAAAAGCCGCCGACAGAGGGCTACCCGTCCTCTCGACGGCGGTCACCAACCCTGCTAACGACATCTGCTCGCTCGACTCCGCCACCGCCGCTCCCCTGCGTGCCTACCTGGCTGGCGGCGGAAGGCGCAACTACCGCAGCATGCTGGAGTATGTGCGCGGCACGGTGGACGGCAAGCTGATTTCCACCCGTGAGCCGGAACCTGTGCAGGAAGCGGCAAACGAAATGCTGTACCACATCGACCCCTCCCACCCCGATGACGAGGCAAAAGGCTTCAACACCGTAGCCGGATACAACCAATTTCTGAAAGAGCACGACCTGTGGAAAGACGGTGCGCCACGCATCATCATCACCGGACAGATGGGCGAACCCACCGACCTCATCCGCCGGCTGGAAGAGACGGGCAACGTGGTCTATCCCGTGCGCCGCATGAAGAGCTTCATCACCCGCCACCAGATAGACTCGGTGCGTCCCTCTGCCGTCATCAACATGGCACACGGGCGCATGGGCGACTACATCACCGATTACCTGACCCGGCAGAACATTCCCCTCTTCGCCCCGCTGAACGTGAACACGCTGGTGGAAGACTGGGAAAACGACCCGATGGGGATGAACGGCGGATTCCTCTCGCAAAGCGTGGTGACACCCGAGATTGACGGAGCCATCCGCCCCTTCGCGCTCTTCGGCCACTATGCCGACAAGGAGGGGCTGCAACATGCGTCCGCCATCCCCGAACGGCTGGAGACCTTTGTGCAGACCGTGAACAATTACATCGCCCTGCAACGCAAGTCCAACGCCGAAAAGCGTATTGCCATCGTCTATTATAAAGGACCGGGACAGAACGCCCTGACCGCTTCGGGCATGGAGGTAGTGCCCTCGCTCTACAACCTATTGGTGCGCCTGCGCCAGGAAGGATACCGGGTAGACGGGATGCCGGAGAGCAGCGAAGCCCTCGGACGGCTCATCCAAGAGCGCGGCACCGTGTTCAGCACCTACGCCGAAGGAGCTTCCGACCGATTTATGCGCGAAGGACATCCGCAACTGATTACGAAAGACGAATACGAAAACTGGGTGAAGCAAAGCATCCGCCCCGAACAGTATGCCCAAGTGACAGAGGCGAACGGAGAGTTTCCGGGCGAATACATGGCAACGGCGGACGGCAAGCTGGGCATCGCCCGCCTGCAGTTCGGCAATGTCGTTCTGCTTCCCCAACCGGCGGCAGGAGCGGGCAGCAACTCGTTCCAGATAGTGCACGGCACCGATGCCGCACCTCCTCATAGCTACATCGCCCCCTACTTATGGGTGCAATACGGATTCAAGGCAGATGCGCTGATTCACTTCGGCACCCACGGAAGCCTGGAATTCACTCCGCGCAAGCAGGTGGCGCTGAGCAGCAAAGACTGGCCCGACCGCCTCGTAGGCGCCCTGCCCCATTTCTACATCTATACCATCGGCAATGTGGGCGAAGGGGTCATCGCCAAACGCCGTTCGTATGCCGGGCTGCAATCGTACCTCACGCCTCCGTTTATGGAAAGCAACGTGCGCGGCACCTACCGCGAACTGAGTGAAGCCGTAAAGAACTACAACAACCTGCTGGAAGAAAACGTTCCCGACCGTTCCGCCCTCGACCGGGCATCGCTGAAGGTGAAAGCCCTGACCGTCAAGCTGGGCATCCACCGCGACCTGGGGCTGGACAGCCTGCTGACCCGTCCTTACACCGAAGACGAAGTGGCACGTGTCGAAAATTTCGCCGAAGAGCTTGCCAACGAAAAGATAACAGGGCAGCTATACACGATGGGCGTGCCCTACGAACAGGCACGTATCGAATCGAGCGTATACGCCATGGCTACCGAACCCATAGCCTATAGCCTGCTGGCACTGGACAAGCTGAACGGGAAAACCGGTCCGCAGACCGAGAAGCACCGCAGCCGGTTCACTCGCCTGTACCTCACTCCGGCACGCACGCTGGTCGCCCGCCTGCTTGCCAATCCCTCGCTTGCCACCGACGAACTGGTATGCCGCACCATCGGCATCACGCAAGCCCAGCTGGACGAAGCACGCGAGATAGAAGCCTCGCGCCAGCGTCCCGAAGGCATGCTGTCGATGATGATGCAAGCAGCCGAAGAGATGCAGGAAAAACCCGCCTCAATGCCTGTCCGACATCCGTCGGGCATCAGCGCAAAGATGCACGAGCAAATGAAAAAAGCCGGACAAGGCATGGTTCCCGACAAGGCACTGGCAATGGCAAAGAAAATGGGTGCCGACTCCGCCTCGCTCCACAAAATGGAAGAAGCGATGAAGCGTCACGCCACTTCCTCCCAACCTGCCGGAGGAGGCATGGCGGCAATGATGAAGCAGATGATGCAGCGCAAAGAATACACCAAGGAACAAATCGCCCGTGCCACGGCAATCATGGAAGTGGAACGTGCCGTCAAGAACGTGAACCGCTATCGCACTGCCCTGCTGGAAAGCCCCGCCAAGGAACTGGAAAGCATGATGAACGCCCTTGCCGGAGGCTATACGCAGCCTTCGCCCGGAGGCGACCCGATAGCCAATCCCAACACCTTGCCCACCGGACGCAACCTCTATGCCATCAATGCCGAAGCCACTCCGTCTGAAGCAGCATGGGAAAAAGGCATCCGCCTGGCGAACAACACCATCGAGATGTACAAGAGCCGCCACCACGACTCCATCCCGCGCAAGGTGAGCTATACGTTATGGAGCAGCGAATTCATCGAGACCGAAGGAGCCACCGTGGCACAAATCCTGTACATGCTGGGCGTAGAACCCATCCGCGATGCTTTCGGGCGTGTAAACGACATCCGGCTGATTCCGTCAAAAGAATTGGGCCGTCCGCGCATCGATGTGGTAGTGCAGACCAGCGGACAATTGCGCGACTTAGCGGCATCCCGCCTCTTCTTGATTAACCGTGCCGTAGAAATGGCTGCGGCAGCCAAAGACGATATGTACGAAAACCAGGTAGCTGCAGGAATCGTCGAAACCGAACGTGCCCTGATAGAGAAAGGGCTTACACCGAAAGATGCCCGCGAAATGTCGGCATACCGTGTATTCGGAGGCGTAAACGGCGGATACGGCACCGGCATCCAAGGAATGGTAGAAGCCGGAGACCGGTGGGAAAATGAAAAAGAGATAGCCGGCACCTACCTGCACAATATGGGAGCTTATTACGGAAGCGAAAAGAACTGGGAAGCCTTCCGCCAATATGCGTTCGAAGCCGCCTTGACCCGTACCGATGCCGTCGTACAGCCCCGCCAAAGCAACACATGGGGTGCGCTGAGCCTCGACCACGTGTATGAGTTCATGGGAGGCATGAACCTGGCGGTGCGCAACGTCACCGGAAAAGACCCCGATGCCTACCTGAGCGATTACCGCAACCGCAACAACGTACGGATGCAGGAAGTGAAAGAAGCTATCGGAGTAGAGAGCCGCACCACCATCCTCAATCCCGCCTACATCCGCGAAAAGATGAAAGGCGATGCCGGAGCGGCAAGCTCCATCGCCGAAATCGTGCAGAACACCTACGGCTGGAACGTAATGAAGCCCCAGGCCATCGACCAGCAACTCTGGAACGACATCTACAACGTGTATGTCAAGGATAAATACCATCTCGGCACACAAGGCTATTTCGAAGGTAAAAATCCTGCCGCCCTGCAAAACATGACCGCCGTGATGCTGGAAACCGCCCGCAAAGGATACTGGAAAGCATCGCCCCAGCAGTTGAAAGCCGTGGCAGAACTGCACACCGGACTGGTTGCCAAGTACGGCACTTCGGGAGGAGGATTCGCCGACAACAACGCCAAACTGCAAGACTTCATCGCCGCAAACGTCAGTGCCCCGCAAGCAGCAGGTTACAAACAACGCATAGACGGGATGAAAGAAGCTGCCCTTGCCGACGGAACCGTACAGAAAGGCATGACTCTCAAGAAGAGCACCGTAAACGCTTCCAGTCAGCCCGAAGAGGAAACCAACAAGCTGAGCAGCACCGTAGTAATCAGTGTTGTGCTTGCCGCCTTCATCATCCTGCTGATGATACTGAAAAGAAAACGTTCACAAAACCATAAATAAAATGGAACAAATCATTCTCATCCTGATGCTGTTCATCGCCATAAACTGCGCTTTCAAGCTCAGTCTGTGGCGGTGGTGGCAGGCAGGCATCTATAGCCTGATTGTGGCGGCATTCACCGTGCTGGCATATCCATATGCCATCCTGCAATCGAAAACACAGATAGCCGACTACCTGCAGAACACCGAAGCCCTGCAGAACATGGCGGTCATCATCACCCTTGAGTCCGCCCTCTGCTTCGGGTTCTGCGTCACCTACCTGCGCGGGCTTTACGGAAAGAAGAATCCCTGGTGGGCAAAGCTGCTGTGGTGGTACCCCAGCCTGCTCTTGTTCCCCGTGGTGTTCTATTGCCTCACCGAAGCCATTTTTACCTTTGTAGGAACCGCATTCAGCACAACCGCTTACATCGTGGCGGCTTTGATGCTAATGGGCATTCCGGCATTGGCAAAGGCAGTAACATACTTCGTTCCGGAAAAAGACCTGCGGCTGGAAATCCATTTCCTCATCAGCCTCTTCGTCTGCATCCTCGGACTGCTCACCACCGTAAACGGCAAGACGGTCTATGCCGCCGCAGACGAACCGGTCAACTGGAATGCCGTAACGCTTGCCCTTTCGCTCTTCGTTATCCTATTCATCGTAGGTTATGTATGGAGCCAAATCAAGTATCCACTTATCCAGCGATGGAAAGAACGGAAAATGAAAAAACGTTATTAACTATTCACTATTAATTATTAATTCAAGAATAATGGAATTTATCTCTAAAATGCTTTTCTGGGTAGCCAACAGCCTGTTGATACCCGATGTAATTATCCTGCTTTTCCTCTTCGTGCGTGCACTTATCCTTATCGGAGGCACCTACAACATGTACATCACCAAACGTAAAAACGACCAAGCATTCGATCATCTTATCAAAGAAGGCAACATAGAAGCCCTGAAGCAGGCATTGCCCGACAAAGACAATTCGCTCTACGTCTGCTACCTGCGCGACATGCTCAGCCGTCCCGTCAACGAAGACTATGCCGACTTTACCCTCTCCAAGTTCGAGGTGGAAGCCGAGAAAGACGTTGCACTCTCCAAGATGCTCTCCAAGTTAGGACCCGTATTGGGACTGATTGGCACCCTGATTGCCATGAGCCCTGCATTGGTCGGACTCTCAACAGGCGACATTGCCGGCATGGCATACAACATGCAAGTGGTATTTGCCACCACCGTGGTGGGTTTGGTAGTCAGTGCCGTAGGGCTGGTTTCGATGCAATTCAAGCAACGCTGGTATGCCAAGTGCGTCAACAACCTCGACTATGTGTCGCGCCTGTTGATTGAGAAAGGAGGGCAAGTATGAGCAGACGTAACCGCCGTGTCAGCTTCTTCAAGAAAGAAGAAGACACCGACCCGTTGAGTGTAGTGGTCAACCTCTTCGACGTAGCAATGGTATTCGCTGTCTCCCTGATGGTAGCGATGGTGATGCACATGAACATGACCGAAGTGTTCACCGACAAAGACTTCACCATCGTAAAGAATCCCGGCAAAGACAACATGGAAATCATCACCAAGGAAGGCAAGCAAATCAACCGTTACACGCCCAGTCAGGACCAGTCGTCCAGCGGCAAGCGAGGCAAAAAAGTGGGCATCGCCTACGAACTGGAAAACGGTGAAATCATCTACGTGCCCGAAGGGGAATGACAAATGTCCGCCATTAGCCTATTCGGTTGAATTGAAAACGCAGTAGTACTGCATCTGCCTACGGATATATACTTCATCGGCAGATGCAGTATATATTCAACCGTGGATGCAGTATATATTCATTTTTAGGAATATGTCCTTGATTACACCAGACAAGGCAACGCTGTTAAGAAACTGTTTTTGAATTTATCGTGCGATGATTTGGGATGAGTTTTTGAGGCATTTCCGCTTGTGTGATGAGGAAGATAGCGGGCTATCTGACGAAGAACAGAAGCGGAAAGGACCAAAAAATCGCCCAAAGCACACACGAAAACGAATACATCAAAACGAGAAAAACTTTTTGGAGAAATTCAAAACAGTTTCTAAATTTTACCGGTGCAAATCTGTGCTCCATCAGTGTGCTGTATGCTATTCGTTATCCGTCTGTGTGCCGTATTTTAGGAAAATCGGGCAATTTCACGTATCTTTGCGGCACAATTCACCAAACATATATCCAGACAAATGAAAACATACCAGACTTATCTTTTCGATTTCGACTATACATTGGCAGATTCGTCGAAAGGCATCGTGATGTGTTACCGCAACGTGCTCGAACGCCATCATCATACCGGCATCAGCGATGAAGCCATCAAGCGGACCATTGGCAAAACGCTGGTGGAATCGTTCTCCCTCCTCAGCGGAATCACCGATGCCGATACCCTGGAAGCCTACCGGAAGGAATACGTAAAGGAAGCGGACAAGTATATGACGGCAAACACCCGCCTCTTCCCCGAAACCTCACACGTGCTGGCAACGCTGAAAGCACGCGGAGCGAAACTGGGCATCATCTCCACCAAATACCGTTACCGCATCATGGAACTGTTGGGACATGCGCTTCCCGAAAGCACGGTCGACCTCATCGTAGGTGGAGAAGACGTGCAGACTCCTAAGCCTTCGCCCGAAGGCGTATTCATCGCCCTCGAAAAGCTACAAACAGAAAAAACGGATGTCCTGTACGTAGGCGACAGCACTGTAGATGCGGAAACTGCCCGGGCGGCAGGAATAGACTTTGCAGGCGTGCTTCACGGAACAACCACCCGGGAAGAGCTTGCCGCCTATCCGCATACCGGCATTATGAACGACCTTACAGCATTGCTGAAAAACGAATAACACGTTCTACGTCCATCTGGCATAAAAAAGAGGCTTTCAATGAAAGCCTCTTTTTTTCTACCTAAATACGTTTTCGGATTTGATTATGCTTCAGCCGCAGCAGGAACTACCGATACATAACTCTTGTCTTTACGACCTCTCTTGAAGCATACGGTTCCATCTACCAATGCGTAAAGTGTATGGTCGCTTCCCATACCTACATTTTCGCCGGGGTTATGAACTGTACCTCTCTGACGAACAATGATGTTACCAGCTTTGCAAGCTGAACCGCCGAATATCTTTACGCCTAATCTCTTACTTGCCGATTCACGACCGTTCTTAGAACTACCTACACCTTTTTTATGTGCCATTTTCTTCTACGTTTTTAATGATTAAGCAATAACTTGTTTAATGGTCAATTCAGTAAACTGTTGACGATGACCGTTCAGTTTTCTGTAGCCTTTTCTTCTCTTCTTGTGGAATACCAGCACTTTATCGCCTTTTACCAGCGGAGAAACTACTTCGCAAACCACTTTGGCTCCTTCTACGGTAGGAGCACCCACTTTTACTTCACCGTTGTTGTCTACCAACAAAACTTTGTCAAATTCAACAGTTGCACCGCTTTCTGCGTTTTGAATGTGCTGAACGAAGAGCTTGTTTCCTTCTTCAACCTTGAACTGTTGACCGTTAATTTCTACAATTACGTACATTTCTTTTTAAATTATTAAACGGGTTTTCTCCGCAAGGTGAATCCGTCTCACAGATTACTTGTCTACCTCCACGGACTAAATCGGCTGCAAAGATATAGCTTTAAATCCATATAACCAACTTTTTATGCAGCATTTTCACGCAGAGTTTGTTTAAATTTTCCAATTTTCCGATAAGCAGTATGATATCAGGTCTATATTAAGCAAAATTTAAACGACAGGCTCTCAGAAGCTGTTTTGAATTTATCGTGCGATGATTTGGGATGAGTTTTTGAGGC